>Ga0208414_1000010_pt1 | contig 241334 bp, 229 predicted proteins | sample AntAceMetag02UKE_FD_184770 | JGI IMG/M metagenome (GOLD analysis project Ga0208414, IMG submission 184770) | Saline lake microbial communities from Ace Lake, Antarctica - Antarctic Ace Lake Metagenome 02UKE (SPAdes) (version 2) | ecosystem: Environmental > Aquatic > Non-marine Saline and... | reverse complement strand
CACCAGAGGCAGCAAACCTGCAAAGGTGTATTCAAACCAACCACCATCATTATAAACCCAGTACAAAGGTTGCCTAAAACCTTCTGCGCCCACAAGCAAGCTCCAGGCATCGGACATCCAATGTCCAGGTGCCTCATAGCCACCATCTTCAATAAACGACAAGTAATCGCCATTGGTCACAACGCGGTTCGCAATTTTGTAGTCCCTAACAAACACTTTGTGGCGCGGAGATTCATTGTCAAAAACAAACTGCTTCGACGCTGGAGGAGCGTGACCGATATCGAAAACACCGCCATCAATCGATCGATATTTGATGGGCTCTGTGACCGATGAGCTGGACCTGGGAATCGCCTCCTCCCGATAAACCGGAGTAAGCGGATTGTGACCAAGGTTGTACTTCACATCAGTCAGCATCAACTCCTGATGCTGCTGCTCATGATGAAACCCTAGTGTCATACGAAAAGTAAGCTCTTCATTCAGTTCACGAGCCAACAAACGCTGCATCGCCTGATCAACATATTCTCGATAGCGCCGAACCTCATCAACACTTGGACGGGACAAGGTGCCTCGTTTGGATTTAGGAAACTGTTCACCGATACCGTTGTAATAAGAATTAAACAGGTACTCATAAGCCTCACTGAATACCTGGTAATCAGGCAAATAGGGCTTTAGTAGAAACGTCTCAAAGAACCAGGTCGTGTGAGCCAGGTGCCACTTAGGTGGGCTAGCGTCCTCTGTCGGCTGAATGACGTGATCTTCAATCGTCAGCGGTTCGCAGATCTCTACTGAACGTAGTCTTGTCGCGCTGAACTTAGAGGCAAGTGCCTCGTTGAATGAGGGCACAGACGTTGCCTTCGTTAACAATACAGTGTGGAGTTTAAATTATGACCAACGGAAGATACAGGCGGCGTCACTCATAATTGATATTTCGCAATAACCTAGCGCATCAGTGTCGACATGATCTGGCTAATATGCTGGGCTTGATGTGGGGACTTTATGAAGCCGGCATAGCGCCCTTGCGGGTCAACAACAACGATACTACCGGCATGGTCGACCGTATAAGAACCTGGCTCATTGCCAGGCACCTTGCCAAAGGCAATATTGACGTTTGTCGCAAGACCCACAATGTCATCAAATTCGCCGGTATAACCAATGAAGTCAGGGTTAAAAGCAGGTACATATCGCGATAACGCTTTCGGTGTGTCCCGTTCCGGATCGACACTCACCATGATCACTTGCGGCGGGGTTTCCATATCGCTTACAGCCCTATTCAACACAGCCATGGTGGTTGGACAGATGTCTGGACAAAAAGTGAAACCGAAGAACATTAATTGCCACTGTCCCTTAAGGTTCGAGACACTAACCGAATCACCATTTTGATCAATCAAATCGAAAGGTTTAATGAGCCGTGACTCAGGAAAGCCATAGTAGCCAAGCTCCATCAAGGCCTCATCGGACAGGGCTTTGGGAGAAAGAAGCGTATACATGAGCAGGCCAAGCATCAGACCGATAAATCCTAGCGTCCAGATCAGCGTGTTGCGAATGCCCTGTATTTGTTCTGGCGTTTTTTCTACTGTCAAACTTTCCATATCCCTAGCCAGCTCCAAAATGGGTTACGGGCAGCGCATAGTGGTCTACCAGTAGCGCGACAAACAACAACCCTAAGTATGTAATCGAGTAACGGAAGGTCGCCATGGGCGCCTTTCGATTGTCAGTTTGAAACAGCATCAGGCTCCAATAAAGAAACCCACCACCCAACACCAGGGCTGATGCTAGATACAAAATATTACTCATGCCGATCAGGAAGGGCAGGATGGACACGATAATCATGATAATGGTGTAAAGCAAAATGTGCAGTTTAGTATAGGCAACACCATGAGTTACGGGCAGCATCGGCACATCGACTTTTCGATATTCTTCTTTTCTTTCAATCGCTAGCGCCCAAAAATGAGGCGGCGTCCAGGCAAAAATAATCAACACCAGCAGTAGTCCCCCAGCATCGATGGACCCGGTCACGGCCGTCCAGCCAAATAGCGGGGGTGCCGCGCCAAACAATCCACCAATCACGATATTTTGTGGCGTCGCACGTTTCAGAAAAACCGTGTAGATCACACCGTAGCCAACCCAGGAAGCCAGATTTAACCAGGCGGTTAGCGGATTGATGTAGAGGGCCAGTATCGCGGTACCAAATACGCCGGTCACCGCGATGAAAATTGCGGCTTGCAGATTGCTAACACGACCCTGGGCGACCGGCCTGGCACGGGTGCGCGCCATATCGGCATCAATCTTGGAATCCATTAAGTGGTTAAGCGCGGCGGCGGACCCTGCAACTAGCGCAATGCCAAGGTTGCCGAGGATCAAAATGTGCAAAGGCACCATGCCCGGAGTAGCGAGGAACATACCAACGGTTGCACAAAGCAACATAAGGAGGACGACGCGCGGCTTACACATCTCCAGATAGTCGCGCCAGGTCGCTGTATTTAGTGCTTGTAGGGTGCTCTCGTTCACGTCATTCATAGCTATTGGTCAGGGGGCGCAATCTTACAGAAATTGATGCCCATTATCAGTGAGAATTTGACTGTCTTTGACTGTACTTAACTCGTGTTGGCTGCTGCCAGCTACTGCTAATGTTGCTAGCGACCGGCTCAACCCATCGCAGATATCTTGAGCAGGTGTTTGATATCTTTCAACATTGCGTTACCGGCCTTTTCTGACTCGTAGAACATCAAAATATTGCCGAGCGGGTCCATTAAATAAATCACATCCTCTCTTGGCAGTGCTTTTGCAAAGATGGCAGCGTCAACCTGGACTGTTTCTAGGTCAGGGTATTGCCCCGACAAATTTGTTACCACTCCACCCGACACGCCTAGATCTACCAGGACCCGGTGGACTCGATCCGATCTCTTACCCAGGGCTGTATTGACCTGCTTAGCCAGATAAAAACGCTCTTCACAGGCCTCGTCGCAACCCTTAGGCGCCGGCACAAGCAAGGTCCAACGGCCGGTTTCTGACATCAAGCCCAGGGCGCTTGCAGAGACAGGCGGGGAAATGAGCTCTCCCTCGTTCGTGGTCCCAGTTGGCATCAGCTCAGGAGCATAGAAAAATATGAGCCACGACACGATCAGCGGCACAAAACCGATAGAGAACATCAATATCAGCTTCCGCCGGTTTCGCTGCACATCTAATGGTTCAATCAATGTTTCGGTCGCTGTTTCAGGCGTTGCTTCAGTCATTTAGGTCCCCTGTCTGCCCTCGCGAAAGGCTGTCTTGTTTTAGCGAAAAGATGAAAAGTGTGACGACCGCAATAGCCATTAAAAACCAAGTGACTGCATAGCCATAGTGACGCTCCGGTGACATCGTTGTCACTGGCCAGTATCGAGGCAGCGCGTCCGGACTTGATTCTTCAAGACGTATTACGTGGCCAAAGAGTGTTAAGCCCACTAGTGCCTCAAGATTTTTTGGCAAAGCAACCTGAACGACCCAGGGAGACTCTACTCCTGCGGTGTTCTCTAGGGGAGCCTCAAGTTCAGTGAGATAAGCATGGCCACGAATACTTTGCGCCGCTCGATTGGCAACAGGAACCTCTGGCAATTCTGCGCGAGTTCTCCCGCCTGCCACAAACCCCCTATTGACCAAAACAATGACACCGCTGTCATCTTCAAACACCTGTAGAATTTCATACCCGACTCGACCGGCTAACACCCGGTTGTCCAGCAATAGTACTTTCTGTGGGTCGAATCTACCGTAGAGTCGAATGGGGTCACCATTGCTTACGACCAGTTCTGGCGACATTTGAACACCAGGTAAGCTGGCCACAGCAGCGTTGTCTTGTAACATCTTGGCTTTCGCCTGTCCTCTTTCAACCTGCCATATGCTGAGGCTAAAAAACAGCAGTGTAAAAACAAGACTAAACGTAGCCAGACGCCAGTTTGGGCGAGCAATAGTCATCTTTTCGCTCCGCAGCACGTATACTGCATTAACTCTCTTTTTGCTTGGTGCATCGTCATGGTACTCAAGACAATCATCGTATTGCTTTTTATTGGAAATATAGTCGCGTTAGGCACCGCTTTCGTTACTTTAATGCAAGATCAGGGCGGAGCGGGCAAACGCACTGCTAACTGGTTACTCGTAAGGGTCAGTCTCGCAGGACTTCTCCTGGTCGCCGTCGCCTATGGTGTCTGGAGTGGAGACCTGCCTATTTCAGCGCCCTGGTACAATCCGTAAACGGGTAAAAATACACTCCGTAAAACTGATCTTGCAAACCAAAACGACCCCGCTGTTAGCGAGGTCGCTTGGCAACCCCGGTCGCTTTAGCTGCCTAAAATGTAGACGAAAACGAACAGACCAATCCAAACTACATCAACAAAGTGCCAGTACCAGGCTGTCGCCTCGAATCCGAAGCAATCATCATCCGTAAAGTGCCCCTTAATGGCGCGACCCAACATGACCGCCAACATCAAGGTTCCAATCGTCACATGGGCACCGTGAAAACCCGTCAGCATGAAGAACGTCGTGCCGTAAATACCCGCTGTTAATGTGAGGCCAAGTTCTGTGTAAGCATGAATGTATTCCTCAATTTGCAGACCTAAGAAGCCAACACCCAGAGCAACGGTAATGGCCAACCAGAGGATAATCTTTTTACGATTACCTTCTTTGATGCCATGGTGCGCAATGTTGACGGTAAAGCTAGAAGCAACCAACACAATGGTGTTGATCAATGGCAGGCCGAACCAGCCCATAGCCGTATGCGCGCCGGGAAACTGCTCTGGGTTAGGTGTATTGAGAACCGGCCATTCAGCGACAAAATTTGGCCACAGCATGTCGCTAGGACCTCGATTGCCTTCACCCGCTAACCAGGGAACTGCGAACATGCGGACATAAAAAAGGGCACCAAAAAACGCGGCAAAAAACATCACTTCTGAGAAGATAAACCAACCCATACCCCAGACAAAGGACCGGTTCATTTGCGGGCTATAAAGCTTTGCATGATTCTCTTTAATCACCGTGCTGAACCAATAAAAAAGCGTTGTGCCCATGACTAGCCCGCCTACCATGAGGATATAGCCTCCCATCGAGCTCTCGGCGCCAGCGGTCATGTCAACCATGATATTGGCCATGCCGAAGACCGTCAGGAAGATACCTATCGATGCAAAGATCGGTAACTTGCTATCGTGGGGGACGTAATAAGCTTCATACGTGTCATCCGTCGCTGTAGGCATGTTGTTCTCCGTTCTTGTTAACTAGTTTGCGGCTAACTGGTCTGAAATATCAAAAATCGTATACGAAAGCGTCAGCGTCGTGACGTCTTCGGGCAGCGAGGCATCTACAATAAATCTAAGCGGCATATCCAGGGATGCACCTGCCTGAAGCTCCTGCTGTTCAAAACAAAAGCATTCGGTTTTATGTAGATATCGCGCTGCACGGAACGGCGTGACGCTCGGTATCGCCTGAGCAGTAATCGCCATATTCGCAGGGTTATGAACAAAAAAATTGGTCATATTAAGCTGTCCGGGCGTAACTTCCATCGTTCTCACCTCAGGCCGGAACTCCCAGGACATACCCGCGTTGTTGTTCGCCAAAAACTGAATTTTTACGAGCCGCTTCTCATCAACGATCTGCTCACTGGTCACTGTATATTGATCGCCAGTTTTACCGTTCAACCCTGTTACATCACAGATCAGATCGTAGAGCGGCACCAAAGCAAAGCCAAAGCCAAACATACCCACAACAACCGCTGCGAGCTTGAGTGTCGTGGCAGTCGTACTATTTGCAACATGATTATCCGTCATCATTTTTATCCGTGAGTTTCTGACATGTCCACCTTAGGTGGCGTTGAAAACGTGTGGTACGGAGCTGGAGATGGAATCGTCCATTCTAGGCCATGCGCACCTTCCCAAACTTGAGCGGTTGCTTTCTTACCGCCAAATACACACTTAACGACGATAAAGAGGAACAGCAACTGGCTGAAGCCAAACAAGAACGCACCCACAGTGGACACCATGTTGTAGTCAGCGAACTGCAGCGCATAGTCAGGAATCCGACGTGGCATGCCCGCGAGGCCAATAAAGTGTTGCGGGAAGAACAATACGTTAACACCGACAAACGACAACCAGAAGTGGACTTTACCCAACGTTTCGTCATACATATTACCGGTCCATTTAGGAATCCAGTAGTAGACAGCTGCCATGATTGAGAAGACAGAGCCAGGCACAAGTACATAGTGGAAGTGAGCAACCACAAAGTAGGTGTCATGGTATTGAAAGTCAGCCGGTGCAATCGCGAGCATTAAGCCTGACAAACCGCCGATCGTGAAGAGTACGACAAACGCGATGGCGAACAACATGGGCGTTTCGAAGGTCATGGAGCCCTTCCACATTGTGGCAACCCAGTTAAACACCTTCACCCCCGTAGGCACCGCAATCAACATCGTGGCATACATAAAGTACAGCTCACCCGCCAAAGGCATGCCGACAGTAAACATGTGGTGCGCCCAGACAATAAAAGAAAGGAAGGCGATCGAGGCCGTTGCATAAACCATCGACGCATAACCAAATAAACGCTTGCGTGCAAAGGTTGGGATAATCGCAGATACCACACCGAATGCGGGCAGGATCATGATGTAAACCTCGGGATGACCGAAGAACCAAAATATGTGCTGGAACAATACCGGGTCACCACCGCCGCCAGCATTGAAGAATGCTGTGCCAAAATGAATGTCCATTAACATCATGGTGACAACACCTGCCAGCACTGGCATAACCGCAATCAAGAGATACGCAGTAATTAACCAGGTCCAAACAAACAGCGGCATTCTCATCAAAGTCATGCCTGGCGCGCGCATATTAAGAATCGTCACGACCACGTTAATGGATCCCATAATGGAAGAGATACCCATCAGGTGAACGGCGAAGATAAAGAAGGTTGTGCTGGGCGGACCGTACTCAGTAGACAACGGGGCATAAAAAGTCCAACCAAAGTTGGGCGCGCCGCCTTCCATAAACAGAGTGCTGGCCAACATAGTGAAAGCAAAGGGTAAGATCCAGAAGCTATAGTTATTCATGCGCGGCAAAGCCATGTCAGGCGCACCAATCATCATCGGTACCAGCCAGTTGGCGAGGCCGACAAAAGCGGGCATGACCGCACCGAACACCATGATCAAACCATGCATGGTGGTCATCTGGTTAAAAAATTCAGGTTGCACGATCTGCAAGCCGGGCTGAAATAGCTCAGCGCGGATCACTAAAGCGAAACTACCGCCCAGTAGAAACATCGCAAAGCTGAACCACAAATACATCGTACCAATATCTTTATGGTTGGTCGTAAAAACCCAGCGCATAAGACCTTTAGCGGGACCATGATGATCGTCGTGGTGTTGTTCAATTACTGCACTCATCCTAATCTCCTTATTGGGCCGTTAGCTGTTCGTTGATGACCTTGGGTTGAACAAGGTCTCCTACATTGTTGCCCCAGGCGTTTCTTTCATAGGTAACAACAGCGGCAATCTCAGCAGCATTCAATTGCGCACCGAATGCTTGCATCGCCGTTCCAGCTTTGCCGTTAATAATAATGTCAATATGTTCTTGGATTGGACCTACCGCTAAACCCACACCCACGAGTGAAGGGAATGCCGGCGGCAGTCCTTGGCCATTAACCTGGTGACAGGTGGCGCAGTTTCGTAAATAGACTGACTCGCCCTCCACCATCAATTCGTCCATCGTCCATTCTTTGCCCACAATCGAGTAGACGTCTGCCGCTTCCTGCTGTTTTTCTAATAGCCAAGCATCATATTCATCTTGCTCGACCGCCCGGACGACAACCGGCATAAAGCCATGATCTTTACCACAGAGTTCAGCGCACTGGCCACGGTAGGTACCGGGCACCTCGACGATTGTCCAAGCCTCGTGCACGTAACCTGGAATGGCATCTTTCTTCAGAGCGAAATCTGGCACCCACCAGGAATGAATGACATCATTTGACGTGATCAAGAAACGGATACGCTTGTTAATTGGAATAACCATTTCGTTATCCACATCGAGTAGATAGTTTTCTCGCTTCGCCGTCAGGTTGTTATATTCTTCTGGAGGCGTGAGCAGGGCGCTCATAAACTTAACCTCTTGCGCCGGGTCATCATTTAGATAAGTGTATTGCCACTTCCACTGATAACCGCGCACCTCAATGTCAATATCGGAATCGCCAATATCGTACATCGCGTTGAGTGTGGTCGTTGCCGGGATGGCCATCCCAATCAATATGATCACCGGTATAACAGTCCAGGCAACTTCTATCGTCATGTTGTCATGAAACGAGGCAGGCTCGGCACCCAGCGACTTTCGATGCAGCAGCATCGAAATCAGCATCACGCCAAAAACTAGAACACCGATAACGACACAGACCCAGAAAATCGTCATGTGCAAATCAAAAACCTGCCGACTAATCTCCGTAACGCCTTGCCGCATGTTGAATTCTGTCCAGTCTGCGTGCGCATTGCCAGCGCTAAACAGAAGTGACAAAGCAACTAACCAACCGTGCTGCTTGCCTTTATCCATCCCAAGAACTCCAAATAATTGTCTACGCTCGATCTTGTGCCGAGACTTCCATTCGCTTACATCTAATGTGTTTAACTTTAGTCTGCTTTTTCGAAGCTGCCCCACAGCGCGTCGCACCCCCTGGTGCTTCAGAGTCGCTGCGGTAGCCATCATGTCACCTTAAAATACGACTTACAGGACTGACTGGCTCTTAATCGGGTCGAGATTATATCAGCGTACGGTGGTTTCTCAACAAAGAAAGTCTCTAATACTCAAGGCTTGGCAATTAATTCTCACGGCGAATCAAGAACCATCCAACCCAGTGATGCTACAAGTGGTATCAACCGCAAAAATCGCGTCTAATTCCTCGATGGACAAAGACCTAAAAGAAAAATTGGACAAAATCCTCCAAAGACTTCCAGAAGATGAGATGCGAGGTGGCTTATCACCGCATTGCACACGCCTCGCAAAGCTATTTGGCACAGGCAACAGTCAAGTTTTAGAACTGAAAATCTACCCCTTTTGCTTCCAATATATCCAACAGATACCAGAGTTATGCCAATCTTTGTTGATCGCCGGCCGCGATCTGGGCCTGGAATCGTTACTCAGCACCTATATCGAGTTCTCAAGCCGGTACCTGGCATCTGCCTGCGACGAAATAAAACAGGAAAAGGCACCTCCAGGGCTCGCGCAGTTCCTGATTTTACTGCAGGGTGCCTATATCTTTAATCGCACGCTGGAAGAGCTGGACGACAAAACCGAGATTTTTATCGGTGTACCCATCAATGACTTGAATATGATGGATGCAAATCTAATCGTGCACGACATCATCGGCGATAACTTTGCCAACCGCCTCGACAAGATTGTCGTGTCTCTGGTGAAACAGTCACAAGTGTCTAAGAGTCTTATTGAAGCAGGACTCGACCAATACAACATTGCGCTCGCCAAGAAAGAACACAAGAGCCTGAGCGGTGGCGTGGTCATCAATTTTGCGGAGGCTCATGGCCTGGACATGCTGTCAGGTATCCAATAACAGTTAGTTCGGCAGTTTTACGATCTGAACATCTGTGCCATCGGGCTCATCGGGCTCATCGGGCTCATCGGGTAAATCATCCAGCTTTTCACGAAAATCGCATTGGCTGCAGCCCCGATATACACCATTTTCCTCAGTCGCTACGAACACTTTATCCTCACCACCGCAGCCAGGACAGACAGCCCCAGCTATAAAGCGCTTGCGGCCTGCCTGGCGGTTAGAGGATTCCATCTTGCTTCAGCAATGCCTCGATCTCTGGTTCTCGGCCACGAAACTGCACGAACAAGTCCATCGCATCGACACTTCCACCCTGTTCTAGGACGGTCGCTAGAAACTTTTCGCCGGTTTGGCGATTGAAAATGCCATCTTCCTTGAATCGCGCAAAAGCATCGGCAGACAACACTTCTGCCCACTTATAGCTGTAATATCCAGCCGCATAGCCGCCGCCAAAAATATGGGAAAAGCCATTTTGAAAACGGTTGGTTTCAGGTGCCGCAATAACAGCAACTTCCTGACGAACCTCGTTCAAAATTTCTTGAACCTGACCAATATGATCGGGCGTATACTCCACGTGCAGCCGAAAGTCGAATAACGAAAACTCAAGCTGGCGCGCATACATCATCCCAGCCATAAAGGTCTTGGCCGCCATCATTTTGTCGAGCAGGTCCGCAGGCAAACACTCCCCTGACTCGAAATGGCCTGAAATAAATTGCAGCGCTTCCGGCTCCCAGCACCAGTTCTCCATAAACTGACTCGGCAATTCGACCGCGTCCCAGGCAACACCATTAATACCCGAAACACTGCCACACGAGACTTTGGTCATCATATGGTGAAGGCCGTGCCCAAACTCATGGAACAGGGTGACGACTTCGTTGTGGGTGAGTAGAGCGGGCTTATCTCCAACGGGACCGCTGAAGTTGCAGGTCAAGTAAGCCACAGGCAGCTGAACTTCGCCCGTCGAACTCAGTCTGCGTACCCGACAATCATCCATCCATGCTCCGCCCTGCTTATTTTGCCTGGCGTAGAGATCTAGATAGAAGCGAGCGATTAGCTCGCCATTTTTTAGAACATTGTAGGTGTGAACATCGGCGTGCCATGTCTCAATATCTGATACCTCGCTAATTTCAATGTCATACAAGCGCCGTACAACCTCGAACATGCCTTCAATGACACGCGGTGCAGGGAAATAGGCCTTCAATGCCTCCTCAGAAATACTAAATTTGTGCTCTTTCAGTTTTTCTGCAAAGTAACCGACATCCCAGGCATTCACCTCTGAAGCCGCATATTGCTCAAGCGCAAACTGACAGATTTCGGCGAACTCTCTCTCGGCTGCGGGTTTTGACTTGGCTGCGAGCTCTCTCAAGAAGTTGAGCACCTGGTCAGTATCCTTGGCCATCTTGGGTGCAAGAGAAACCTCCGCGTAGTTATCGAAACCTAAGAGCGCGGCCATTTCCTTTCTTAGCAGCATAATCTCCTCGATGACCGAAGAGTTGTCCCACTCACCCTTATTTGGTCCCTGGTCCGATGCACGAGTGGTAAACGCTTCATAGAATTCTCGGCGTAGTTCCGCATCATCGGCATAGGTCACGATCGGAAAGTAGCTTGGAAAATCGAGCGTAAATAGGTAACCCGACTCATCATTTTGCTCGGCCAATTGACGCGCTTGATCGAGCGCGCTGTCGGGCAGACCTTTCAGCAAAGCGACATCATCTATGTGTTTTTTCCAGGCCATCGTAGCGTCCAATACGTTGTCACTGAACTGACTCGACAGACTAGAGAGACGGGAGGAAATCGCCGCGAAGCGTTTCTTGTCTTCCTCGGGCAAATCTATACCGGACAGTTTGAAATCACGTAAGGCGTTAAGAATCGTCTTTTTTTGCGGTTGATCTAAAGTCTCATACTCAGCGCCGTTCTTAATCGCTTCGTAGGCTTTGAACAGCTTTGGATTCTGGCCCATCTCGGTATGATATTCAGACAACCTGGGCAGTGCCTCGTTATAAGCATCGCGAGTTTCTGAGGTATTGACGACAGAGTTCATATGACTAACGGGCGAGAAGGCCTGCGCAAGTCGATCATCCAATTCCTCAAGGGGGCGTATCAGGCTGTCCCAGGAGAAACTACTCTGCTCCAGCAGAGCTGCAACCGCTGACCGATTCTCTGCGAGGATCGTATTGATTGCCGGCATCACATGCTCGGGTTTGATGGAGCCAAATGGAGGCAGTTCGTGTGTTTCCAACAATGGATTATTCATGATTCGCTTCCCAAAAATTTTAACCTTTTACGCAGGCGTTCCAAAACGGATTCGCCATCTACCTCAACATCAAACCATAACTCAAATGCACGAGCAGCCTGCTCAACGAGCATACCAAGTCCATCTGCACGCTGAGCCGTCGGCAACGACGAACTCCAATCTTGAAAGGGCGTAGTCTTCCCATAAATCATGTCGTAACAGCAAGTGTAAGACCCTAGCAGGGTTGATGACAACGATAGAGGTTGAGAATTTTTTGAAAGACCAGCAGAGCTACCACTAATAACAATATCATATGCTCCCAACAACTCATTCAAGGGGCTTGAAGAAATGCGATTGTCTTTGAAACGTTCCGCCAATTCCTGCGCCTTTGATGCCGTACGGTTTGCGACCGTAATACTTTTCGGTCCCGCATGCAGAATATCTCGAATAACACCCTGAACCGCACCCCCTGCTCCTAATAGCAAAATGGACTTTCCCGCTAATGTCCAGCCCAAATTATCTTGCAAGTCTGATACGAGCCCCACACCATCTGTATTCTCCCCCTTTAACAAACCGTTAGGTGACCGAAGAATTGTGTTAACCGCACCAGCATCTCGCGCACCATCAGCCAACAAATCAACGAAACTAAAAGCATCTCGTTTAAAGGGCACCGTTATATTAATGCCCGTACCCCCACGATTAAAGAAGTCATCTGCTACTGCTCGAAACTCGCCTAGCGGCACCAACACTTTTTCATACGCCACATCAATGCCAGCCTCAACGGCGAACATTTGATGGATTTGCGGCGACAGGCTATGGGCAACTGGATTTCCAAAAACCGCTAGTCGATGCATCACGACTCAACGCCTCGCAAGACACTTCCTACTCTCAGGTCTTTTATCTGTGTCGTCCCTTGAAGACCACCCAGCGCACCGGGAACGACGTAATCCAACTGGTCACCGAAATACTGCTTTATTCGCAATTGGTTAACCGCTGGCGGTTTGCCAGTAGGGTTCGCTGACGTAGAAATGAGCGGTTGGCCGAGTTCGCTGCAGATGCCCTGAATCACTGGATGTGCCGAAACTCGAATCGCAACAGTATCATGCTCGCCAGAGACCCATAGCGGTGTTCGGTTCGACCCGGGCAATAAATAGGTGAAAGGGCCAGGCCAAGCAGAGTTCAGCTCGGCTAGGTCAGAGTCCTGCAGCGGCTCTATATATGGAAGAATTTGATCGATACTCGCTGCCACCATAATCAACCCCTTTTGCCAGGGTCTGGCTTTAAATTGTAGCAAGCGTGCCACTGCTTCCTGATCCTCTGGGATGCAGCCTAAGCCCCAGACACCCTCGGTAGGATAGGCAATAACTGCCCCTTGCCGAAGTTTTTTCGCAATAAGCCGATAGCGCCAGCGTTGGTTATCCATTATTCGAGTTTCGAGTTCTTGTTTATTGCGATCTGGCTGGACAACAAGTGCCAGCCATCAAAGAAGATGGCAAATTACAGTAGTACACTGACCCTTTCAAGCCAGCGCTCTCAAGCCAGCGCTCTCAGGATAGACGACACTTCAAATAGCCTTCAGGTCCGGATGTGATTTCACCCTTTATCTCAAGACCCATCAAGACCGCCATCAATTCAGGCACGGCAACGGCAGTAACTTCATGGATCCGGTCGGCATGCCTGGGGCCGTCATCAAGCGCGGCCAGTATCAATTTTTCCGTGACGCTAAAGCTCACCTGCCTCTTATGTCGATCCACATTGAAGTCGTGAAACTCTTCAACCAGATCCGCTACCGACGTCACCAGAGTTGCGCCTTGACGAATCAATTGATGACAACCTTCACTTTGACGAGAATGGATTGAGCCCGGCACAGCGAAGACTTCACGGCCCTGCTCCATAGCGAGACGCGCGGAAATCAGAGAGCCGCTTTTGGCAGCAGCCTCAATGACCAACGTGCCGCGGCACAACCCAGTCACAATTCGATTTCTTTGTGGGAAGTGGCGGGCATGAGCCGGAAACCCGGTCGGATACTCGGTCACCAAACAACCCTGCCGCAATATTCTGAGCGCGAGGCGCTCATGACTTCGAGGATAAATCAAATCAGCACCACAACCTTGTACGGCGATGGTCACGCCACCTGTGTCTAGTGCGCCCCGGTGCGCAGTTGCGTCAACACCATAAGCGAGCCCGCTGGTGATCGTGAACCCTAATTCCGCCAGCTGAGACGACATTTGAGAAGCAACGGAAAGGCCCGTCGAAGTTGGCTTTCGACTGCCCACAATGGCAATTTGCTCCTGGTTGAGGTACCTCGCGTCACCCCAGACAAACAACAGAAACGGCGGATCAGACAAGGTCTTTAGTAGAGTAGGGTAGGCTGCATCATCGACACTGAGGACCTGTCGCGAGCTTTCCTGCGCCCAACCGAGATCAGCGTCAAGTGCACGGTGATGCTCGGCTGTGTTGCGAGTTTGTGTCAAGGATCGAACGATCGCGGGGCGTGCTGGCGTCAGGCGAGCATCGAACTCGGACAAAACCAGCTCAGCGTTGCCATAAAAGTGGACAAGCTTTTGGGCGAGGCCCGGGTGGCCCGCAGTAAGTCGGTGAAGACTGAGGTGCGCGTGCATAGTGGCAGGCTAAACGAGCTCGCAACATAAACGTTACCGCGTATCGCTAGGGGTTTTGTACGCTATCGCCCACCCGAAGCGGCTCTTCGGTTTCCAGAACCAATCCATACGCCATCTTTTCGAAACTACGAAACACCATCAATATGCCCGCGCGTTCTGGCGGTAAACGCACTCGTTCCCTATTGACCCGGTCCCTGACAACATTGCCGCTCTTATAAATCGCCAGAATATCTCCCACCGCAAGGCCATCTTTTTCACCGCGATTGATCGCAACGACATCATTCCGGCCAACCTGAGTCACGCCGCCCAGCACGGTCATGATCACGCCATCAATCTGCGTACCAGGCGCACTAGGAAAGAATGTCGATTCTACTCGACGCTCCTCTGTCGGCAGCAATCGGTCCCCAATCCGAACATCTTCTTTAACCGCAGTCAGGGTCAGAGTGTAGACGTCATCATTTTCATCTCTTGCTTCCACCAGAGCCGTACCCACTTCGCGCGCCTCGAAACCCAACACCTCGCGACTCTCGGGGTCCTGATAAACTTCACCCTGACGAAAGATGCCATAAACGTTCGTGCCGGGCGTCCAGTTCGAGCCCCGCGCATAGAAGACATCACCCGGACCAAAAATTAGCCGGTCCGACGTGCCCGCTAAAATATGCGGCGCCATTTTCAACGTACTCTGTTCAACAATTCGTCCTGTCGTGAGCAAGCTCGAAATTGCATCCAATGGTATAGCGGGAATAGCACTGCTGAGCGCGCTAGTGCGAACCCGCGGCTGAACCTTGACGTTGCGATCACCGACGGCCAATGGCTGGGCTGGGCTGAGTTTAACCGTTCGAGCTTGGTCGCCGCGAGCCACCGTGAGCTGAGGTTGACCGCCAACATACTCAAGTGTAATTAGATCGCCAGCGTAGATAAGGTGGGGGTTTTCAATATCAGGATTTATTTGCCAAATTTCTGGCCAGAGCCATGCGTCGGTCAAAAACATAGAGGCAATATCCCAGAGTGTATCGCCGTTTTCCACCGTATAATGTTCGGGATGATCCGGTCGCAGGATGCTATCAGCAGCCAACACGGTGTTTGCAAGAGCTAAACTCAGCACTAGCGCGAGAAGAGTTGTCTTCATGGGGCGAATCCCTACGTTAAAAAGAGTACAATTGCGCCGTCGCGAAAAACACCCTTTTCGTCAATATATTCAATATGATCATCATCTTAGCAGCACAAGTTGCTCTATTACTAGAGGTATTAGGCAAAACCACATGGCCTTACTAGACATTTTGGAATTCCCGGACCCCAGACTCCGGACCAAAGCTAAACCGATTCACAATGTCACCGGCAAAGTCGCCAAACTGGCTGACGATATGCTGGAAACAATGTATGCCGCGCCGGGGATCGGTCTTGCGGCCAGTCAGGTTAATGTACACCAGAGACTGCTTGTACTGGATATATCAGACGACAAACGGGCACCTATGGTCTTTATTAACCCCGAAATCGTCATCTCTGAAGGTGAAATCCAATCAGACGAGGGATGTCTGTCGATCCCTGGGTTTTACGAACCAGTGGACCGATTCGAGAAAATTCAGGTTAAGGCACTAAATAAAGATGGTAACGAATTCATTCTCGACGCCGAAGACCTGCTCGCTATTTGTATCCAGCATGAGATGGACCACTTGGAAGGAAAGTTGTTCGTTGATTACTTGTCTAGCACCAAGCGCCAACTCATTCGCAAACGCCTGCTGAAACAACAAAAGCTCAACCAATGAATATCGTATTCGCCGGTACACCGGAATTTGCCGCTCGACATCTGGCAGGCCTGATCCAAGCTGGCATCACGATAAGTGCGGTGATCACGCAACCGGACAAACCCGGTAAACGGGGCAAGAAGCTAATTCCAAGCCCGGTGAAATCCCTTGCAATGGATCATCAGCTAACAGTTCTTCAACCCAATAAAGTTTCCACGGAAGACCTCGATCCATTCCAGCCAGACCTTCTGATCGTCGTCGCTTATGGACAAATTCTTAAGCAAGATCTCTTGGATCTCCCGACCTACGGCTGCATCAACGTACACGGCTCGCTCTTACCTCGATGGCGAGGCGCCGCACCTATTCAAAGAGCGATACAAGCAGGTGATCTAGAAAGCGGTATTTGTATTATGCAAATGGATGCCGGCCTCGATACCGGAGATGTTCTATTGGAAGCAAAAACAACAATCGATGTGATTGATACCTCGGCCGCTCTTGCCGGGCGTCTGACAACTCTCGGTATCGAAGGACTCCTAACGGTCATCACTCAGATAGAGCAGCAACAACTCAACCCCCAGCCCCAGCCGAGCGAGGGCACCTATGCCAAAAAAATCAAAAAACAAGAAGCTAAAATCGATTGGACCGATCTCGCATCTAACATCGTGAGAAAGGTTCGGGCGTTTACTCCCGAGCCCGTATGTTTCTCTGAATGCACCCACGGGGATTCCAACATTCGGCTTAAGATATACGAGTGCGAGATTGTGGCCGTTAGACACCAGGCAACACCCGGGACTATCATGGACGTCTCAGCGGCAGGTGTCTCCGTTGCCGCAGGCACAGACCAGGTACTCATCAAGCGACTTCAGTTGCCACTTGGTAAAGGCAGTATTTTAAGCGGTAGAGACATCCAAAATTCACGAACGGATATTTTACACGTCGGCGCAAAACTCCGATGACGGAATGCAATGTGGGGCTGCAATAAGCTATGCAAGAGTATGTATCAGCAGTCAACGTGCTCCTCAAGGTAGCCTCTGGGCGAAGTCTTGATTACGCAATTGGTAGCGGAGATTCGCCGCTGAGTCGCCAGATCGCCTACGGCGTGTTGCGAAACTTCTATTCGCTCAGTGCCAGCCTTGAACAACTGGTTAAAAAGCCCATCGCAGATAAACACCAGGATGTTGAGCTTCTGATACTTGCCGGTATGTACAGCATTGACTCTCTGAACCGCCCAGCGCATGCGAGCGTTAACTTTGCAGTCGATGCCGCCGTCGGGCTAAAAAAACCCTGGGCGAAGCAGCTAACCAACGGTGTACTCAGAAGCTACCAGCGCCAGAAATCCGTGTTACTGGATAAGATGAGCGACGACAGGGAAGCCGTAACGAATCATCCTTTATGGCTTCTGCATCGAATCGAGCGAGCTTACCCAGATCGGGCCGAACAAATTCTCATGGCCAATCAAGTAGAACCGCCGATGACCTTGAGGGTTAACGTTCGGCAGACCAGCCGTAATGACTATCTCGAGTTACTCGCCGGCGCTGGCATTGCCGCGCGCTCAGGTGCCCTCGCCACCACAAGCATCTACCTAGAAACTCCGAGGCCCGTAGATGCACTCCCTGGTTTTGCCGACGGATTGGCAAGCGTCCAAGATGAGGCAAGTCAGATGATTCCTAACCTTCTTCATCTAGAGTTGGGGCATCGAGTACTCGATGCTTGCGCGGCGCCTGGCGGTAAGACCTGCGCTATTTTGGAGGCGCAGTCCGGTATCCAGTTGACCGCACTCGACAAAGACGCCAAACGTGCCGCCATTATCAACGATAACCTTCGCAGACTAAATTTGGCCTGTGAAGTCGAAGCGAGCGATTTACTTCAGCACCATCCAGACGAACTTTATGATCGAATATTGCTAGACGTACCCTGTTCTGCAACGGGCATCATCCGCCGTCACCCGGATATTAAGTTGCTGCGTCTGGATTCAGATATTGATAAACTTGCCGCCACCCAAAAAGAATTGTTAGCAAAGGCTTGGTCATTGCTCTGCACAAACGGAGAACTCCTTTATTCCACCTGCTCGATTCTACCCAACGAAAATCAGGGTATCGTCGAACAGTTTGTTCAAGATCACAATGATGCCCGTGTTCTACCAATCAATAGTGATGCTGGTATCTCGACGCCAGAGGGTCTACAGCTTCTGCCCACGACCGGCGGTAGCGACGGTTTCTTTTTTTCTAGATTGAAGAAAATACAATCATGAAGATCATCATTCTTGGTGCAGGTGAAGTCGGCGGCAACCTCGCCCAAAATCTGACCAAAGAAGCCAGTGACATCACCGTCGTCGACCACGATGCAGATCGGCTTCGAGAACTACAAGACAGATTTGATATTCGCACGGTTCGTGGCATGGGCTCTCATCCTGATGTCATGCGCCAGGCTGGCGCTGAAGATGCCGATATGTTGATCGCCGTGACCAACAGCGATGAAGTGAACATGGTCGCCTGTCAGGTTGCCTATTCAGTCTTTAACACGCCCACAAAAATTGCTCGTATACGATCCACTGGTTATCTGGAACACACCAGTATCTTTCGCAATGAAGCCATGCCTGTCGACTTTATCGTCAACCCCGAAAAGATCGTGACCGATGATATTCGGCGGCTCATTGATAACCCGGGCGCGCTGCAAGTCATGGATTTTGCTGAAGGTCAGGTACAACTCGTCGGTATTAAGGCCTACTACGGCGGACCTTTGGTAGATCAGGAACTGAAGTATCTGCGCCAACATATGCCAACTATTGACACTCGTGTTGCTGCCATTTTTAGACAGAACCGTCCGATAATGCCGGAAGGCAACACTATTATTGAAGCGGACGATGAGGTTTTCTTTATCGCTGCCGCTAAAGATATTCAAGCCGTGATGAGCGAAATGCGCAGAACTGAACGTCCCAACAGGCGTCTTATTATTGCCGGCGGTGGACATATTGGTGAGGGATTGGCGCGCTCATTGGAACACAAATATGGCGTTCGCATCATCGAACGAAGCCGCCAACGTTGCTATGAATTGTCTGAATCACTCGATCGCGCCATTGTGCTTGCAGGTGACGCGTCAGACAGAGAGTTGTTGCTAGAGGAAAACATCGAGGACACAGATGTGTTTTGTGCCGTTACGAATGATGATGAAGCTAACATAATGTCATCGATGTTAGCCAAGAGCCTTGGTGCAAAGAAGGTCATCACGCTGATCAACAATCCTGCTTATGTAGATTTAATTGAAGGTAGTGATATCGATATCGCCATCTCGCCACAGCAAGCAACGTTAGGCTCAATCCTGACTCATATTCGCCGCGGTGATGTGGTGAGAGTTCATTCGCTGCGCCGCGGTGCTGCCGAAGCTATGGAGGCCATTGCTCACGGCGATAGCCAGAACTCAAAAGTCGTTGGGCGACAACTACAACAAATTGAACTGCCTAAAGGCACCACGATTGGGGCTATCGTTCGCGGCAACGATGTCATCATTGCTCACGACGATGTTGTGGTTGAACCGGATGATCACCTCATTCTATTTATGGTCGATAAAAGCCTGGTTTCTGATGTTGAGAAATTATTCCAGGCACCGTTTAGTTTCTTTTAGATTTATGCACCTACCAATCGCCCTAAAAATACTTGGCATCCTACTCATGGTGTTCAGTATTACCATGCTCCCACCGATCGTCGTTTCTCTGATTTACGATGATGGCGCACTCATAGCGTTCGCTGATACTTTTGCTCTGACCCTTATCTCGGGCTTTGTTCTATGGATACTATTTTTGCGGCACGATGCGGATATGAGAATCAAAGATGGGTTCTTGATCACAACCATGTTCTATCTGTCGTTAGGTACCGTCGGTGCAATTCCCTTGATACAGGAGTCGGCCATTGGATTGTCCTGGCCAAACGCCCTGTTTGAATCTTTTTCTGGCCTAACAACAACCGGCGCGACAGTGCTTACTCAGATAGACTCTCTGCCGAAATCAGTCCTTTTTTATCGACAACAACTCCAGTGGTTGGGTGGCATGGGCATCATCGTGCTGGCCGTGGCAATCTTACCCATGTTGGGTATTGGCGGTATGCAGCTTTACCGGGCCGAAACGCCAGGCCCCGTAAAAGATTCAAAACTCACCCCACGCATTAAGCAAACCGCGTTAGCACTTTGGTCCATCTATCTTGGCTTAACTTTTATTTGTGCGCTTGCGTATTGGCTAGCCGGCATGAGCCTATTCGACGCAATTTGTCATAGCTTTTCTACCGTTGCGATTGGGGGATTTTCTACCCACGACGCAAGTATCGGATATTTCGATTCGGCTCTGATCGAATCCATCACCATCTTTTTTATGGTCTTGGCGGGTATGAATTTCGGTCTACATTTCTTTGCTTTTCGTGAGCGCACGATTGCGCATTACTTGCGGGATGATGAGGTTCAGTTTTATCTGGCGATGCTCATGGCCACAACCATTATTGTTTCCGGATTTCTTTATCATTCTGCGGAATACGACGGCTTGCAGGCCATTCGATACGCAACGTTTCAAGTTGTGTCGATATTCACCACGACTGGATTTGCAACCGCAGACTTTAGCGAATGGCCGAGTATGCTGCCGTACTTAATTTTCTTTGGCGCGTTCACTGGTGCCTGTGCTGGCTCTACCGGTGGAGGTATGAAGGTTATGCGCGTAATGCTGATTGCTAAACAAGGCTTGCGCGAGATTCACAGATTGATTCACCCCAACGCAATATTTCCGATAAAGTTGAACAAACGGCCGGTATCTAACAAAGTCGTAGAGGCAGTGTGGGGCTTCTTCTCGGTTTACGTCATTCTGTTTTTGTTTATGTTACTGGCAATGGTAGCGACCGGCATGGACTTCTTAAGTGCTTTTTCAGCCGTCGGGGCTTCCATCAATAATCTAGGGCCCGGGCTGGGCAGTGTGGCTTATCATTACTCCGATATTAGTGACTCAGCAAAGATCATCCTCTGTTTTGCGATGATCCTTGGCCGGCTTGAAATCTTCACATTGCTGGTGTTGTTCACGCCTATGTTTTGGCGAAAATAGGATTTTGACGAAAATAGGGTTTTGACGAAAAAGGATTCGGCAGAAAGTAGCTTTTAGAAAACTTGAGTTACTGATGATAGTACTGGGTTTTTCCGTCAAACTTGTAGAGCTTTTTCGCTCCCGCAGGGCGCTCTCGAAATCGCTTGTACTCCCATTGATATTGCACCAGCTTTGTTCGAATACTTTTCTCTACCGATAGATTGAGTGCTGCTAGTGCCGTTATGAGATCAGCGGCGTAAACGTCATTGTCGACTTCGTCAAACCGAAGATGGAACTTGCCTGACTCGCGATACACGATACAAACGATGGCCCTGGCCCCAGTTTTGCGAAGCAGCCTCGGCACAAGCCGATCCGTAAGCGCGGGCTGACCAAAAAACGGCACAAATTCTCCCGTCGCTGGCACCTGGTCCGGTAACACGGTCACCACCTGGCCATCTTTCAGTTCACGATACAAGGTCGCCAGGCCCTGACGATTCGTCGGTACCAGATTGTCTCCACGGACTTTCGCCATCAGGGGCTTTGCCCAATCCTGTCTTGGCGGTTGGTATAGCGCCGTCATCCTCCCCTTGCTCGCAAAATAGACATTGAACATCTCCCAGTTACCCAGGTGAAGCAACACCACCACCGTGCCTTTGTCCGATGCCATTGCGTCGTCAATCAATTGCTCGTTTTCGACTCGATCAATCCATGCGCTAGTTCGAGACAGGTCGCTTAGCCAGACTGCGGGTGTTTCAAATGCGGTCATGCCTGTCTGCCGCATAGACTCGTGTGTCAGTGTTTGAATTTCGGCCGTAGATAGTTCCGGCAAGCATAGTTGCAAGTTCTGTTTCGTGACCTGGGTTGAGCGGCTCCCGAGATAGTAGTTCAAACTGCCAAAGCCGCGGCCGAGCCACTGGCTGAAACCCAACGGCATGAACGCCTGCAATCGCAGCATAAGGCGGAGCAATCCCGTCATGCGAGTGCCTTACAGGGTTTATGCCGCGGGCAGGTCACCAGATGGTCATTGACCATCCCAGTCGCCTGCATCAGGGCGTAACAGATCGTTGAACCGACGAAATTGAAACCTGCTTTTTTCAAGGTTTTGGCCATCAAGTCACTTCTGTCAGTCGTCGCAGGCACATCGAACATGCTCTCATATTGGTTTTGAATGGGCTGTCCGTCGACAAATTGCCAGAGAAACTGGGAAAAGGAACCCTTCGATTGAACCTCGAGAAACCGCTGCGCATTGTTAACAGCGCTATCAATTTTCAGCCGGTTGCGAATGATCCCTTCGTTGTTGAGCAGCTTATTCTTTTCTCGTTTGTCAAAGGCAGCGATTTTTTCAGGATTGAATTGCCAAAAGGCATGACGATAGTTCTCACGTTTGCGCAGCACAGTAAGCCAACTCAAACCGGCTTGCGCGCCCTCTAGAATCATAAATTCAAACAGTTTCTGGTCATCGCGAAGGGGCACACCCCATTCTTCGTCATGATATGCCTCGTAGAGCGGATCTCCCCGACACCAATTACAGCGCTGATCAATTTGCTTTGGCAATCCCGGACTCCTTTCATAAAGGCTTAATGTATACTTACGCACTTTTTCGCTGGGGGCAAAGTCTCGAATGGCCAGTCAAACTTTTCAGGACCTGATTCTAACACTTCAGAACTTTTGGGCCGATCAAGGCTGCGTGCTGATGCAACCTTATGACCTAGAAGTGGGTGCTGGCACATTTCATCCGGCCACCTTCCTGCGCTCCATTGGTCCAGAAACCTGGCGCAGTGCCTATGTCCAACCGTGCCGACGCCCAACAGATGGCCGCTATGGTGAAAACCCCAATCGCTACCAGTACTACTATCAGTTCCAGGTTGTCATGAAGCCATCCCCCGACAACATTCAGGAATTATATCTGGATTCTCTAAGAACACTTGGAATTGATCCTCTCGAACACGATATTCGTTTCGTCGAGGATAACTGGGAATCCCCCACACTTGGCGCATGGGGTCTGGGCTGGGAAGTCTGGATGGATGGAATGGAAATCACCCAGTTCACCTATTTTCAGCAAGTTGGTGGTTTAGAGTGTTATCCAGTGACCGGGGAAATCACTTATGGCCTAGAGCGCCTGGCTTTGTATATTCAAGGAGTCGATGATTTCCAACAGCTCATTTGGAGTCAGTCCGGCAACCAAACGATCACGTACGCTGACGTCTTCCATCAGTATGAGGTCGAAATGTCCGCCTATAATTTTGACCACTCAAACATTGAGGCCCTGTTTGCCCAGTTCGACTTTTGCGAATCTGAAACCAACCGGTTATTGGAAGTCGGAATTCCGCTGGCGGCTTACGAGTTTGTCATGAAGGCATCACACGCCTTCAATTTGCTTGACGCACGGCAGGCAATTTCTGTGACGGAACGGCAACGCTTCATTTTGAGGGTTCGCGCGTTATCAAGAGGCGTGGCAAAAGCTTATCTGGATTCGCGCCAGGCACTTGGATTCCCCCTGGCTGAAGAGCAAACCCGCGCCATCTATCTCAAGGAGGTTGCCGGTGACAAGTGAGACGCGACAGGATTTGCTGGTTGAAATTGGTACCGAAGAACTACCACCCAAGAATTTGAAAGCTATGATGGAGAGCTTTCGCTCTAATTTTTCAGCGGCTCTGAAGGATGCCCAATTAGAGTTCGAGAGCATTGACGCTTATGCAACGCCGCGTCGATTAGCCTTGAATGTAAATGGGCTAGCGCCATGCCAACCTACTCAGAATTTGGAAAAACGCGGTCCATCACTGAAAGCTGCATTGGATGCTGATGGCAATCCGACCAGGGCAGCGCAGGGTTTTATGTCGTCCTGCGGCATTGATGACATTAACCAACTTGAAAAAGTCGAAACAGAGAAGGGCACCTGGCTGGTATTTCGCCAGGCACAACCCGGCGCCGCGCTTGAGTCGTTGATCCAACCGCTGCTACAAAAAGCCCTAGCCGAATTACCCATCGAACGCCGAATGCGTTGGGGTGCTAGCCGAGTAGAATTCGTAAGGCCGGTACACTGGCTTGTGCTCTTATATGGCGAGCAGGTCCTACCTGCACGCTTGTTTAATATTGACGCTGGTCGTGAGAGCAGGGGCCATCGCTTTATGTCGTCCGGCAACATCACTATTCCATCCCCAGAGCAATACAAAGCGCTATTGAAGGAAGCATCGGTCATCGCTGATTTTACGGAACGCAGAACGTTGATAACCGAACAGCTGCAAACCATTGCCGAGACAGAGAAGGCCAATGTGGAAATCGATGAGTCGTTATTGGACGAAGTCACGGCGCTCGTTGAGTGGCCGGTCGCGTTGATGGGGAAATTTGATCCAGCGTTTTTGGCAGTACCAGAAGAGGCGCTTATTTCTGCAATGAAAGAGCACCAGCGTTACTTCCATATGACTGACGACAGCGGAACAATGCTACCTCGATTCATCACTATCGCGAATATTAAGAGCAAAAACCCACAGACCGTCATCAGTGGTAATGAACGCGTCATTCTACCGCGGCTGACGGATGCTCGTTTCTTTTTTGAAAAGGACAAAACGCAAAGCCTCGAATCCAAACTCGAAAGACTGGACCATGTTGTATTCCAAGCGAAACTCGGTAGCTACAGAGACAAGACCCAGCGACTAGAAATACTCGCGTCCTTTATCGCTGATTCACTTGGTGCTGATTCTGTTGCTGCAGCCAGGGCGGCGAAACTTTGTAAATCGGATCTGGTCACCGACATGGTGAATGAATTTCCGGATCTACAGGGTCTTATGGGCGGCTATTATGCAATCCATGATGGCGAATCAGAGACAGTTGCTTCTGCAATTCGCGAACACTATCTGCCGAGCTCGTCAGGCGGCACCTTACCAGAGTCGTTAGAAGCAAAAGCCGTCGCTATGGCAGACAAGCTCGACACTCTCACAGGCATGTTTGGGATCGGTCAACCTCCTTCTGGGTCTCGAGATCCCTTTGCCCTAAGGCGACAAACGATAGGTGTTGTTCGGATGTGCGTTGAAGGCAATTTGAATATCAATCTCCACTCAGTTATCGACAAAGCAATCGATCTTCATGGCAAAGCATTCGATCCATCGCCAGTCTATGAGTACTTGTCTGAACGGCTCAAGAGTTGGTACCAGGATCAAGGCGTACGCTTCGACTCAGTAGATGCTGTAATACAGGCAGATAATTGGCGCGCAGACCTACATCAGACTAACAATGCGATAATGGCGCTAGAGGAATTTCGAGTTGGTGATCAGGCCGATGCGCTTATCGCAGCGAACAAGCGTGTGGCCAATATTTTGAAGAAAGTAGACACAACGGTCGACTTAACAATCAAACCGGAATTGTTCCAAGAACCTGCCGAACAATCACTACTCACTGCTATGAGTGAGGCAGAAATACAACTAAGTTCGATGGCTGATGATGCTGGCCGTTTAGCAGCGTTAGGCGAATTACGGGAAGTCGTCGACAACTACTTTGACCAGGTAATGGTGATGGCGGACGATGAAGCGATCCGGGCGAATAGAATTGCGACACTAACCAAAATGCGCTCACTATTTTTACAAGTCGCTGATATATCTCTGTTGCAGCAATAGTATGACGATCGTTGTTCTAGACAGGGACGGAGTAATCAATGTTGACTCAGCAGACTACATTAAGTCTGCTGACGAATGGCAACCTCTACCCGGCAGCATCGACGCTATCGCGATGATCTGCAAAAAAGGCTACCAGGTTTACATTGCCACCAATCAAGCGGGTTTAGCGCGGGGTCTTTTTTCGCCATCGGACCTGCAACGAATGCATCAAAAGTTGGAGGGTCTGGTCGAGACTGCCGGCGGCAAAATAGCAGGCATCTTCTTTTGTCCCCATCACCCTGACGACGGTTGCAGATGTAGAAAACCAAATCCAGGACTACTGGAACAGATTGCAGAAGCGGCCGATGCCTCACTCATCAATAAGCCCTTCGTCGGCGATTCGCTAAAGGATATCCAGGCAGCCATCGCTATCGGCGCAAAACCAGTATTGGTCCGCACAGGCAATGGCAAAAAAACGGAGACGAAACTAGACAGCCTCGATGTCGATGTTTATGACGATCTCGCTGCTTTCGCTCACCAATTAGTCCAGGTCTCATAATCGCTAAAAGCGTTTTTGTAAGTGAGAACAGATAGTGCACCGCACGTCTAAAAATGCCGACTTGCTGTTGTTATACCCACACCGCTAATCCTTTTGCGATTCCTTTTTCGTACCTTCCCACACTGTCAATCTCTCGCCAAAGCACCCAGTAAGCTCTAAGTACCAACCCAACTAACCCGACCTTTACTCGTTAGATAGCGGAATATTTGTGGAGCAATGAACAAGCCTAGAAATATTAGTACTGCTCAGAAACTGAAAAAGTCAGACATGATGCTGCAGGCGTGGTTTGCGATAGAGTGGCGAAGCGATTCCCAAACGAAGCTTGCAGTCGCGCGCCCTTAACTTCATGTTATGTGGCGCCTCCAAACAAGTTCTCTGTAGGCTTGTTCTTACTGAAGAAAAAGATAACCGAACCTATGTAACCGCCTAGGCCTATTCCGGTTTGGATAATGGTAAGCGACGTCGGAATCCAAATCGGATTCTTTCCAAACCAAGCTAGCTGATACTCTCCTGATGCCTTCTTCTGCAACATTTCTGCATAGATGCTATCCAGGTCAACATTCAACGCATAGAAGTTCAATACAATATACATCGTACAGAGTGTGTACAGCGCAAGAACGATTGTCGACTGAAGCGCTGTTAGTTTCTCCGCAATCAAGTAACTCAATATCAGGAAGGTGGACATGATGCTGAAATAGCCGAACATAAGTTGATTTAGCTCAGAAGCTATTAGCATTATCAACTCATAGGCTTCGGCCTCATTCATCGAAATTGGACTGCCACAAAAAGTGTGCTGCTTTCCTTGTTGGAGTATCCGCACAGTGGTACATAGACACATATCACCGAGTTAAGCGGCGTGCGGAAGGAGCATTTGCAAACGAACCTGGAGTAGGCACGTCCGAGCATTGGAACCGAAGGCGGCAATGCAGCTTAAACTTCATGTTAGGTGACCTTGGTATATTGTGGAAGTGTGCCATAGTTCTGTTTGTATATCTGATGTAACTGCTCTTCGACACAACTAGGAACCTTTGTTTCTGCCCACCTTATGAGTAATTTAGAACAGCTCTCATGCTTTCTGATTCTAGTTCCAGTAGAGTGACTGGCAGTACCTCGAACCAAGCCGGATCTAACCCTGCGTTGAAGATTTACAGCCTTACCTATCGTAAGTCTCTTACCCGAGTTCGCAGATTTACAAACTTCATAGACGCCAGGTGAAGCCGGAATATGTACCGCTCTACTACTTCGCCACTCTATGGCCACTTTGTCCCATCTGATCCAATTTGACCATTCCAAATTTATGGTTGGAACTTTTATGCTCTGGACTTCAGCAGGCATAGGCACCTAACGTCGTGCTAACGGGCGTGCAGAAGCTTTACCGCGTAGCGTCCCAGCGACCTAAGGGAGCGAATTGAGCACCTGGTTAGCTATCACGATGCAAGAGCACGCAGAACCAAGCCTGGCTCTTTTGCCACGACATTTAGTAGCACCAGAGCTGGCCCCTGTGGCGTACGATCACCTCGCTCCCAGTACCGCAGCGTACTGACGCTAATGCCGAACGCAGATGAAAATTCACTTTGAGACATCCCGACACTGGCTCTGATTTCTTTGACATCAATCGGACCGAATTCATGAATCACAGCCTTGTTTATCTTTCCTTTAGAGTGCCCGATGGCCTCTGTGAGACCCTGCTTAATACTTGAAAACGTGCTAGCCATTTATACCACCATAGTGCTTGAGTAAAAGGTTAGTGAATTTGGCCAGCTCTTTACGTTCAGCCTTGCTGAGGTTGGCTTTCGCAACTTTACCAAATACTGTCAGAAGAAACAGAGGTATAGCATTGTCATGGTAGTAATAAACTACCCTGACACCGCCACTCTTACCTTTGCCTTGTGCGGACCAGCGTAGCTTCCGGATACCCCCATGCCCTGCAGAACATCACCAGACTGTGGGTGAGCTGCCAGATAATTGATAACACTGGCCCTCTCCTCATCTCTAAGTAAAGTTGATGATCTGCGTAGGAATTCTGGGAGCTCTACGATTGTCTCCATAAAGCAGACTGTAATCCAATGGATTACAGCGATTAAAGGCGATATCAGATAGTTAACACCAAGTTAAGCGGTGTGACTGCGGAGGGAGCGTTTGCGATAAAATGGCGAAGCCATTTGCAAACGAACCCATAGTAGGCGCGTCCGAGTGAGCATTAGCGAACGACTTAAACTTCATGTTATGCAGCCGCAAGTTTTAAGCTGCGATACCAGAGAGTACAAGCTTGCTCACATCGGTTCGCTGGCTCGCGTGCTCTACGGTTATACCAACAATCTGCCCGCCAGAATCTAAATCTAAGAGGGTATTTTGGTCTAGGTCCTTAGTTTCTGATATATCTGTTTCTCTAAAGGCGATGTATAAGGTATCAGTGTCGTCGAAGTAACTCATTTTCATGGTTTGAAACCCCTGTCAAAAAAGGCGTTGTGGACAGTTTCATTATCTTCGAGCAGTATCACTCGTAGATAGCGACCATCCGCTTCTCCTATTCTAGCCCACTTTCTGATTCGACCGTCATCTTGTACTGCTTGGTGCTCTGGATACAGAATAGTTTGTTCGATCCAAGCCATCAAGATGCCCGACCGATCAGGCCTAGCACGCATTGTACCGAAGTAAGCGGTAGTTTTCCTCAAAACGCATCGTCTGCTGCATAACACCTTGCTAAGGGACGGCTGCGTCGCGGCTGTCTCGTGGAGTGCCGTAGGCACGGAACGAATTTGAGCAACATGTTATATGCCGTCATATCTCAATCCGATTTATCTGATCTAGCAGATATTCTTTAGCTTGTGGATTTGGTACTTGCTCGGAAATATCCAGCGCTTTTTTGTAGTGTTCGTTCGCTTTGTCTTTATCTCCTAGTCGCAAATATGCTCTAGCCAAAGCCATTAACCTCATAAGCGCGCGATAGTCCCCATAAAGCTACAGAGATGTTTTGTGGTGTTTTGTCGCCTCTATGCGTCCAGTGCCAGTGCGCAACGTGAGTGAGTTCCAAAAGGCTCTCGACCTCAACATTTGATGGATTATCGCTGTAGAAGATATCCATTGCAGTATTGTCGGCGAACGCCGATAAGCCGCGTAGCGAGTCGAAGGGAATATTGCGAATGCAATATTCATGACGGATTGCTACGTCCGAATGACAGAGCCGAAGGCGGAGGAATGACTTCAACTGCATGTTAGGCGTCCTCACGCTGCGCCTAGCAGAGTCATTTTAGATTGACAAATCAGTGTTTGAATCTCAGAGAATCCAGCCACACGTAATGCCTCTATCTGCTCTTCTCTGGTCATATAGAGTTCATCGTTGGACATTCCATCAGGACCAGCAAAGTGATCGTTGACCAAGTAGAGGCCTCCTTCGTGCAAGATGGATCGCACTTGCATGTGTAATCGCGGCGCGAGAGATTTGTGCCGCAGTTCGTGAACAGCCTGGTTGGTAACAACGCAGCTGAATTTCCCGAGCCCTTCCATCCAGTCGTCAGACTTAAAACTTCGTTCAACGAAATGCACATTCTGAGAGAATTCGCCCAGGCGTTTTCTGGCAAGCCCGTGCATCGCAGCAGAAAAGTCGAGTGCGAAATAATCTCGTACATCGCTGTGACATAGAATGTATTCGGCCAGAAATCCCGGGCCAGAACCAAGCTCTAGAATCGCTGCGACGTCTCCTTTCAACTGAATTTGTTCAGCGAACTTTCCAAAGAAGAGAGGCCTTTCAGGGCGCTTTTCTAAGGCAGTTCGCTCCCACTCACGCGCAGCCTTCTTATTCCTTAAGTCAATCGGACTTGGTACTTCTTTCACCGTGGACATGGCATGCTCCATGTTGACGCATAACACCGCAATAACTGGCGCAGCTTTGCTGCGTCCAGTGCCGAAGGCACGAAGCTAATTGCCATGTTATGCAGCTGCTTCTGCATCGATGTCCCAACCTGGGAACACCAATACAGCAGGATGGCAGCGAAGTGCGCGCGCAAGAACCTTGGCTCGTTCAACTCCTAAGTTGATACGACCACGTTCTATTGCTGAAATTGTAGATTGAGGTATCGATGTTAATTCTGAGAGTTCGTTTTGACTAAGTTCCTGCAATTCTCTGAGTATTCGTACGGACTCACCGGGTGAGACTTCGATTCTTCTCTTGGCCTTAGTGTAGTTTTTCATGTTAGGTTTTCCTCCGATAGTCATGAGGGTTAACCTCGACTATCTCAACAAGTAACTGATCTCCTTCGACTCGATAGATCACGCGATACTGCTGATTGAGTCTAGATGATCTATGACCTTTCCAATCTCCTCGTAGCGCTTCGTCCCGAAACCCTCTAATCAGTCTTAGCCCAGAGCGGCCCGATAACTCGACGATATCCTTCCATTTCTCGTAGCGCTTTAAGACATCTGCGGGTAACTTCCCAAGCTGCTTGTCGACCCTACGATGTTCAAAAACGTCCCACATACTGAAAATAGTATATATACCATATTCGGTATGTCAATACTCTGATGCATAACACCCTGCTAAGCGGCGAAGACGTTCTGGCAGCGAATTTGCGAAAGCAAATTGGATGACAGGTTGCCACGTCCGAAGGAGGAGCGTAGCGACGACTGACTTCAAACTTGATACTAAGTACCGTCTTCAAAGGCGTAATCCCAGCGCTTGCGAGGACTATCAAACTTAACGGCTGAGGGATCGAAATAGCTTGGATCGTAATCACCACCAATCCACCTCAACATATCTTCGTATTCTTCTTCTCTCGGGTCTGCAAGTACATTTAGCAAGCGGTAAAATCCAGGTACACCACCGCAATCCTCAGGTGGACAGGCTTGTTCACCTTCGATGCAAACAGGATAGCGCCGACCTTTCTCTGCCAGAATCACACCTTCCAATATCAGTTCGTGAGACCAACCATCGCCAAAGTCATACTCGTAAGTGCAGGAGGTTCCAACATCAAAGCGTTCCGTCATTGCGATATCCCATCCAGCTAGTACCTTTGTATTCCCAAAGTCTTCGTCAGTTGGAATCCCAATTTCCCATGACGGAAATCTACTTTTGCCAAATCTAAACGCATGCAATTGACAATCAAGCCAACCCATCGCATCCTGGATCGCAACGTGTAAATCCCAGAATGAATATTTTTCTGGGACCTGTACTCGTCTCCAGATAGAAGGGCTCGTATTGAGAAGTTCTACTTTGAATTGGTAGACGACCCTTTTAGTAGCCATTTGAACTCCAAGGTATATAACCCCGCCATAATTGGCGCGCAGCCGGAGCCGGAGCGTCCAAGCCACGTAGTGGCGAATTGATGGCCATGTTAGAAGCCCACCATGAGCTTTGCTCCCATTGATAAAGCCTTTAGGACCATTTGTTTTGTAGCTTCCTTACCTAGTGCCACCACACCTTGGCTCAATTCCTCACCCAACGAAACCTTCATTTCCAATCCTTCGGGTATAGTGTTGAGCACTTCCAGACCTTTAGGCGACAAAGTTGCTCCCATAAATTTATATGCCGCTGGCGTGGTACACCAAAGATAACCAGCATCGACAAGCCACTGTACTGACTCTCTTGCAAAAGAGTATTCAGCTTCCCTTAGATCGAGCTCTCCCTGTACACATTCACCTTTCGCTTCCTTCAGAGTAGCACCCAGCTCCATAGTAGAAATATCGATTCGGCAAGGGAACTCCCGATAACATTGTCCGAAGACCTCTCCGACGACTAAGTTGAACGCTTCAATATTTCTCATGGGCTTCTAACGAGGCTGTAGAAAAACCCTATTCGGGCTTGTGTGTTTATTAACCAACAACATTGCGTATGAACCTCAACTTCTTGCCTTGATCCATTCTGCCACTATGCTGTGAGATTTCCATAGTTCTTAATTTTTTCTATGTTCTGTATCAGGCAAAACAACTGCCATTGCCCGTTCACTTTCTTCGTCCCTCGTAACGAGAACCGCTTTAAGCCCTTGTTGTGCTCAAGATTACCAAATACCGGCTCAACCGCTGACATGCGATGTCCATAAATTTGTTTTCCAGCCTTACTATCGACGCGATGCTTCATCCGGTCGGTGTGAGTCGGCTTTCGTTTGCTGTCGAGCATAAACGAGACTTGCCGACCATGGCCCTTGCGATGATTCGCTGATTCAGGATTGCGCATACACTCATGTTTTTGATCACACTTCCGGCAGTCCGTGAGTCGCCCCTCGAAGAACACCCGCTCATCCTTCACCTTGTGATGGAACATCAACTCCTTGCCAGCAGGACAGATACAACTTTGTGTCACGGGGTCAAACGCAAACTCACTCGCCGGGATTGTCTTATTGAACGGGCGCTCCTGGCGTATCCAATTTGGATGCTTTTCTACCTTGTCGTTAAATCGCTCATCCCTCTGCCTAAATTGATTGTCAGGGACGTATGCGTTGATTCCGGCCTCATGCAACTACGCCATATTGGCCTCGCTAGCAAAACCGGTATCCGCCTTCACAATGGTATCTGCGAGTATGTTTTGGTTCATCTTCAGGCGCGCATAGCGCGCCTGTATACGCGCCAATATCACCGGCAGCGTAAATTGTTCCGGACCGGAACCGAAGGCCGATGCAGCCACGACAATTTGATGTTTGCGATCAACCGTGGCGATCCCGTTATAGCCTTGCAACGTGCCTTTGCTCGTTCGCATCTTGGCACTTTCATTATCAGTAATATTGCTTTGCACCTCGCCTGATTTACGTCCTTGACCCATACGAGGCTCAGCATCAACAAGAAATTTTTCGATCCGATTCGCTGCCTTCTCTAAAGTATCAATAGCCTGGGCATGACGCGCTGTTTGATCAAACTCATCACGGGCATCCGCTTCTTTATGCGCGGCAAGATGATGTGCTATGTGGCGCTTTATCTTCTCCCGCTTTTGTTCGAGTTCCGACAATTTTCCTGACCACTCCTTCGCAGCATTGCTGCTCATCTTGCAACCGTCCATTGCCAGCAACTCACGGCCCAGCAAACCTTGTTCGTCACAGACCAACAACACCTGCTCAAACACTGACAAGATGGCGTCTGTTCGCCCGGAGATAAACTCAGCAATCGTCGTAAAATGAGGGACTAGATCACCGGACAATGCCTTAAAGACAATGTTGGTGTGACAACACCATTCGATCTCCCGGCTTGAAGTAATACCTTTTGAATAGGCGAACAACACAATTTTAAGCAGTAAGGCAGGGTCATAAGCAGGCCGACCATTGTCATCGTTGCAGTAGTGAGTATGAAACGCGCTTAGATCAATTTTGTGTTCGATGAGGTAGTGAATGGCATGCTCGAAGGTGCCAGGTTGCAGTTGTTCTTCGAGGTTTACCACCAGCATGATGCGTTGGTCGTAGTTGTACGATTGGAAGCGAGGCATAGTGATTGTCAGGACGAGGATCATGCCAACATTATATCAGAGGGGCGAGTGTTTTGGGGGTTTTCCTACAGCCTCAACACCGCAATAATTGGCGCAGCTTTGCTGCGTCCAGTGCCGAAGGCACGAAATTGATTGCCATGTTATAAGTTCGCCGTATTGTGCAAAGGGTAATGATTGTAGCTCGCTTGCGGTAGCCAGGTCTACTATGCATGATTGGTCTGTAAAAACTAGGTTGACGCATCTATGTCTTTAAAAACACGATTTGGACTTCGGTTTCACTTGAAAGAAACCAAGAAAAATGTAGATTCTTTTAGAAGTTTTGATTTAAAAACTCGTTGTCTAATTGAAAAAGACATCAGGGTCACCTATACCCAAATAGATGGTTCGCAAGATCTTGAGGAAACCTTGAAAGCAATGTTAGCGTTCTCACGAGACCGACGGGAAGATGCCCTTCAAGAAGGAGCGAGCGATAGAACTCACCCACTTTGGAATTGCGCATCGCTAATCGAAAGTATCGCTTTTGCAGAACTCGTCCATTTCAGAGGAGATGACCCAGGAGGTCGCAATCAGGAAATTCGGCGGATCATTACTGCGGCGATGTACGATACTTTGCTAGAATAGAGGCGGGAGAATTCAAGACTTATAACGAGGCTGTAGGAAAACCCTTGGGAACTCCAAGCGTCTAAGTTGGCCGGATTTGATCTCGCAGTATAGCGCTCTCACTCGAATTTCACCTACTTTGATCATGCCTTGTTTCCTGAAATTCACTACACGACACCTTCTATTTTCTGCTAACGACTTCACAACAGTTTTTCTACAGCCTCAACACCCAGTTAAGCGGCGAAGACTCCGAGTGGCAAATTGAGATTCACAATTTGGCGGGAGGTGCTTCGTCCGAGTGCATGTAATGCGCGACTTCAACTTCATGTTAGCTGCCTTCCACCTCAATGATAGTGTAATCAATACCCCGTTTCTGAAACTCACTTTGCATCCATTTCGTTATCTTTAGCATCAAAATAATAAACGCAATCAAGAATTTGATCCGGTTATTCGATTCGTCCCATTTGTGCAAGATGGGGACTTCCTTACCATCCTGATCTTTTCCAGAGCCTTTGATCTCAAAGTCAGCACAGTGTCTGAGAGAATCTGACGGAATACACTCATCTACCTTAACTTGGAGAGAAGCTATCGCAGAGTCTTCTATTCGATAGCCTTTACGATGAGAGAATCGATTTCTAATTTCATTGATTTTGTTTAGAGTCTTGGAAAGATCATCCGGAAGTCCGAGATTATTCGATACGTTGAGTTTGGTTTTGAAGGAGACGAAGCCACCTTTGAACAAGTCTTCTGTGTCAGTGAGCTTGCTTGACCAGATGTTCAAAACCTCTTCCAGGATGAGATGGCCGCGGAGTACGCAGGTTGCTTCATCTGGAACATTCAGCATCGCGAGGTAGTCTTTAGCCTCGAATATACGTGAGAAATCACCACCTACAACTTTATGATCTTCGATCGGTATCTCCATGGCAGCTAACACCCAGTTAAGCCGCGAAGACGCCGAGGGTCAAATTGTGATTCACAATTTGACCGCAGGTGCTTCGTCGGAGCCCACACAGTGGGCGGCTTCAACTGTATGTTAGCCATCGGTCGCCTCATCCTCAATTTTCAGACGTGCGAGTAACATCGTTTGAGTTCCTAGAACAACATGCCAACACTCTCGTAGCGTCATGCTAGCAAAGAAAAAGAGAATACCCGATACCAATCTATACTCGGTTCTTAGGCAAGGTGTTGGCCATACAGAGTCAAATATCCCGAGGCCGGCAATCGCCCAAAGAGACAAACTCACTAGGATTAATAGAATGGCAGCTTGATAGGAATAGAGGTACTCCTCGAAACCACCTTTTCTGAATTTGGAAAGTTTTGAGATTTCTTTGGTCTGGAGTAGCGCTTGCGCATTTCCGCCCCACGCGAAGGAAAGCCCAATGAAAATCCCAGCTAACGGGAGTAGCAAGCCTGTACCTGCTTTTTCTAGAGTAATCGGCAAAATCAAGGAAAACCCTACTCCCAAGGCGATATGAAGTAGGAGCCAGAAATCAAGGAATCTCCGAATTCCAGGTCCAGCGCCAGAGCCCACAAAAAACCACTTCCAAAAAGTTATCACTTGCTTAGACTCTCGCGAATACTCCTGTATGCGTCTCGTAGGGCAATGGAAATTTCAGCAGCTGCTTGTGGGATGCCAAATTCCTCGACGAGAAAGGCAGCTGGATCGCCCCCCATGTGTTTGGTTATAGGTCGATCTGATGAGGAGTGTCTAATCCGAGCCGAAGCTTCGTTTCCTACCGAAGCCACTGACCGGGCTAACTCCTCCAAAGGATCGCGTTCCAGATCTTCACCAACAACTTGAGTCACACCTTTCGCTCCTCCTGTCTCTTTTAGCAATTCCTCCATCGGTTTATGGTAATCCTTTTCAACGTCAAACGGATTAGGTTCACCGAATTCCATTTTGAAACTAACAACAGCAAAAGCTTGGTGAAGTTGATCAATGAAATTGTCGGGATCCTTTAACTCGTCAATCTCGATGGTTACACCATATTCTTCATTGTACGATGCTGTATTGAGTAGTTTCTCAATGTTTCGTGCAATTCCTTTGGTCGTCGGAGCAAGCTTAGGCTTAGGTGCGATCCCAAGCACACTCAGTTTCAGGTCACAGAATACATACGTAAAAGGCGATTCTTCGTCATCTACTTCTAGGAAGTCACCGGACTGTTCGTCGTACTTTCCTCTGCTCAGTTTCGTCGTGCGACCTGCTGCAAACAGGAGCATGTCTTCATCAACTTCCTTCACGTTTCCGATGTGCCAGAGATAGTCTTTTCGATTCTCTCTAGTGGGTCGCGATTCGAGAAGGTTTTTCACGAATTCCCTTCGGGTTAAATCGATCTCAAACAGTTGTCGTTGAGATGGTCTGATTGCTTTTAATCTATATAAATAAAACGTTGCCATGATCGCCCTCCCTGTAGATGGCTAACACCCAGTTAAGCGGCGAAGACGCCGAGGATCAAATTGTGCTTCACAATTTGACCGCAGGTGCTTCGGCCGAGTGACCGAAGGTAACGACTTCAACTGCATGTTATGCCTCTTCCCCATAATAAATCGCTGTCTCCGAACAATAGTTTCTTAGCCACTTGTATTTCGGTAGTACGCGATAGTCCTCAGCATATCTCTGTAGCCCTGTATCAATAAACTCTTTAATCACAGTCCTCTCTTCTCGAAGTTGATCCTTGGGCAAGATCTGTTGAATTCCATTCGGTCGAAAATAGTCTACGAAAAAGAAACCGTCTGAAGTGTCCTCTCTAAGATAGTCGAACGCAGTGATCTTACCGGTTGTATCGGTATCGGCAATCTTCTGCCGTCCGTCTTCCACAAGTTTCGGAGATAGAACTATCCGGGGTGCGCCCCCCACATTTCCTTCACCGTGATATGCATCGCTGTATCCTGCACCAAATACCAGCCCGTCTTTGTGGTACATGGGACCACGATCTATGAATCCGCGAACTAATGTTTTTAAGCCAGTTGCAATCAATTCGTATTGAAAATTCTGCAGAATCTGCAATAGGCCTACAGTACAAACTGGACTGGAATATGGGACAGAGACAATAATAGAGTCTGAAATTGCAGTTATAGTAAAATCTTCGAGTACACCTCGGGAATCAGATATCCCAGCCGCAGTCTGTTGGGCTGCATACATGATGCGTCCGACTTCGAAAAAATCAGCATCGTTTTCGATTGATCTTACTTTCTTGTCAAAACCAAGTATGTCTACAAAGGCTACCACACAGTCTTTGAAGTCTTCGACTGCTGGCAAATCCTCTGGGCCTACCTCAGGAGGCATAACACCCTATTAAGGGGCGGCTGAGAAGCAGCCGTCCCGCAGAGTGCCGTAGGCGCGGCGCGCACTTGAATAGCATGTTATATGCCTCTGACTCTAGCCTCGATGAGGCAGGTTCTATAGCTGATTTCGGGATCACTATCCAACCCTCTAACGTGTTCGTCTAATTCTGATGAGATCCGGATTTTCGACTCCTCATCAAGCTGTGCGTAGTTCGATGATGAACGAAACAAGGCCCCAAACATCTCTGGTTGATACGACTGCTGCCACGGGAATTCCAGCACCTTTAGATCTTCGAAACGTCCAGATTTTTCTAAGACTTCAGCCATTGCATCGATGAACTCACGTCCGTATTCAGGGGGATTCATTATAGGAAAGGAGTTGAAGAACTTGGAGCTCATTGTGTACAGATTCGCTTGTGGAGTCTCCGGAGCGATATCTTGAAGATGCCAGAATAGAGCGATATAACCCCCAGGACCGAGAAGATCAGCAAACCTGTTCGGCGCTGTCGTTGGGTTGAGCCAATGGAAGGCTTGTCCACATGTGATTAAATCTGGTCGAAGCGCATCGTCAAAGTCTTCAAACTTGGCATGTACTAAGTCAACCTTCCCAAGATCATCACAGCGTTGAGTAAGCAAATCTAGCGCACTCTTTGCTGGATCTAGTGCAATGACCGAAGCACCACGCCTGACAAATTCTAGGGTTGCCTGTCCGCTACCGCATCCGACATCAAACACTTTCGAATTGTTGGTCAGTGAGGCGGTTTGGAATATTCGGTTGAACATTTCTGGAGGATACTCTGATCTAGCTCTAAGGTAGTCATCTGCGACAGAGTCGAAGGAGGTCGCACGCTCACCCATGATTCAACTCCATGAATTCCGGAGGCATATAACACCCTGCTAAGGGGCGGCTGCGAAGCAGCCGTCCCACGGAGCCAGCGTAAGCTGGCAGAGTAGCCTTGAGCAGCATGTTATATGCCTTACTGAATAATGACACTTGATTTGGCCGTTATGAGAATGGTCCCAAAAAATATGAGAGAAATTCCTACCACCGCATAGGCGTCGAATTTTTGCCCCCAAATCAATACAGATGCAGCGCAAACAAGCGCAATCCCCACACCTGACCATATCGTGTAAGCAAGACCGATACTCATTGATTTCAATACGAAAGCTAAGAAGATACCTGCAAGAGAGTAAAAGAATATGGAAGCCATCCCGAACCACCACAATTCCCATCCATTAGAAGCTTTCAGAAGCAGTGTCGCGCCAACTTCGGAAAGAATCGCAAGCGATAGTAAGAAATACATCATGACGCTTTCCAGTTTATTGAATTCTGCAGAGGCATATAACACCTGGTTAAGCGGCGTGGACGTTTTGGCGCTTGGATTGCGAAAGCAAGCCAAGTGACAGGTTGCCACGTCCGAAGGAGGAGCTCAGCGACGAGTGACTTCAACCACATGTTATGTGACTCTCTCAATCGCACTTTTGAATCCACCCACTTCGAACACAGTATCTAACGAAACTCTGCGGACCTTTCGCCTTCTTAGTTCCGTGCTTGTGGCCTCTCACCGCAGCCGCTAAATCCCAAAACTCCGCGCTGCCGTATGCTTCTAGAATGGCTTCGATTACTTTCCAAGATACAAAGTTGTGGTACGAGAGCTTCTCGGGTCGATTCCTTAGCTTGTAGCGACCGGCATACTTAGTCGGGGGGCCAGTGACGATAGGGTTGAAACTGTCATTATTCATAGCGGCTCCTCAATAATTGTCAATGGCACATAACACCTTGCTAAGTGGCGCGACGTGGCGCAGCCGCGGAGCGTCCAAATGAGCGAAGCGAGTGACTTGAGCAACATGTTATGTGACTCTCTCTTGCAGCATTTTGATATGGATTAGATTGAACATACGACGTACCCCGTAATTCTTAATAAATGCTATGCAGGTAATTAGGATCGCGATGATAAACGCACTCTCAAGCGGAACATTGATTCCAAAAAGCGGATAGATCAGAAATTGTATTAGAACGTTCAATATGTACCCAGCAAATACACTAACGGTACTTTCAATCGCACTCATCCTCTGACTCTGGCCTAGATCCATCCTGCAACTCCTGGTTCTCGTATTTGAAAATTTGTCCCTGAACAAAACCTAATGTGATTTGCTCTAGGCACATAACACCCAGTTAAGCGGCGTAGATGCTTTTGTTTGGATTGCGATAAATTGGCGAAGCCATTCGCAACCCAAACAAAAGTAGCTACGTCTGAGTGGCAGAGCCACGACTTCAACTGCATGTTATGTGCGTTCCAATAGATCACGATTTAGCCATAATACATGTGTGCCAACGACAACGGGGCTTACAAATAGAAAAAATCCCACTACGAAATCTTTTGCTGAAGGCATCGGAAACGGGTCAATGCCCCCGCTCCAAATCGTCAACACTCCTAAGACACAAGTGAACAAACCTGAGACGTAGCCTGAGATGGTTTTTACTCTACTCAGCGGAGGAAATCTCGGGTTCATAGCCCTAGCCGTTAGTCGCAAGAACACGTAAAGTGCGTAGAATCCTGAAACACAAATGAGCAGAAATATCGCGGCAAAGTGCGGAATCCGCAATCCAATAAACGCAAGTAATCCATACAAAGAGAGAAAAAGTCCAATGGTTGCTGGTCCCATAAAGATGGCAACTTCAAGTAGGATAATAAACTTAGATGTAGTTCTCACTGCGGCACATAACACCCTGTTAAGCGGCAAATCTCCGAGGCCCCAAATGTGACCCACATTTGGGCCGCAGGTGATTTTTCCGAGTGGAGTGACCGAAGGGAACGTAACGACTTCAACAGCATGTTATGCAACGGGTCGGATGATTGTGTAGCCACTATCATGCTCTCCGAATGTGCATGGGATACGAATGCCTTTGAAAATTTTCACAGTACGCATGTATGACGCTAAGAGAACCGCTTCGCCATATGCTCGAGGTAGATACTCATCTATGGAATAGGGTTCTAGGCCGAGTTGTTCGTACTTCAGATACGGATAAACAAAAGGACCGTCACTGATCTCGTCGGAATCAGTCCAATCACATAACCATTCATCACTTCCTTCCTGAAAATCGTGGCACAAGTACAAATTTGCCTCGCAATTTGAGTCATCCCCATCGAAGTAGTACTCGCAATGAATCGCTTTGATTGATTCGTCATCAGTAACTCGCCCTTCTGCGATGTGAAACAATTTCCTTAACCCTTCCTCGAGCGGAACTGAGTCAGTCACTTCCACTTTTTGAAAGACCTCAGAGTCATGTAGTTGTTGAGCTTCGCGGAAGAAACTTATCAGTCCGTCAGCATCCTGTTGATCTGCGAACTCTTGGCGAATTCGCCATGCTGAAGTGATATCCATATTGTTCGTTTCAAGATAATCAATCCATTCGGCTGGAGTCATTGTATTTCCTTCGTTTCATAACACCTTGTTAAGCGGCGAACCGCAGAGCGGTTCGTCCGAATGAGCGAAGCGAATGACTTGAACAACATGTTATGTGACAGGACCTTGTAGTAAACACACATTAAGTGTCGCAACGAATAGCCAAAGATAATGGAAGATTACCCCTCATTGATGACGAAGCCAACATGGTTAAAAAACACTCAGTGCCATGCAGCTTTAGTGAAGCAGGATGGGTGTTGCCGACAAGGCCGCCCTGCCCACGCGAGCGCTAAACTAGAAGTCATGATCAAGTAGTCGTAGCGTTGCGGGCTGGGGTTAAATTTGGCGTGCTTTAAACGTGTGTCTGGGGATTCAGTTCAACGAACGTCAGCTCGACGTCAAGCAGTGTTGTTTTGGCGAATTGCGATTTCGAGGTTTATGAGCGCTGTTATACCTGGGAAAGAAAATTGTGCTTGGGCACATAACACCCTGCTAAGGGGCGGCGGCGAAGCTGCCGTCCCACGCAGCTTGCATTAGCAAGCGTAGTAGACTTGAGCTGCATGTTATGTGTTGCCTGCACGTTACTCAAAATAAAGCTCTCCGGTAGGAAAGTAAAAGTCGTAGTCGCGGGATAGCCGATTTATTAAAGGATCGATGTTGGCAGACAGCTGTAACGCTTGCAGCAAATCCGCGCCATAGGTTACTTCATTAAAGGGCTTGCTAAGACCAAAAATATCTACCTCACAAGCGAAAGTTCTCTCGTCTACTTCGAACGCAACATTTTCTCGTGAAACAAGATAAGGAATGCCAACTTTTATAATTAGTTCCGCACGAGCACCTTCTCCTTTCTTGGAAACTAACGATGTTCTTTCAGCAGCATACTGTTTCAAGTTGTGATGCCCCTAATACACATAACAACATAATAGACCGCATATTTGCGGCCTATTCAGTTTGAAGCCCGTTAAGTTAAGCATTTTCAATGCTTTGTCTCTCCATGCTTTAGGGCGAACTAAACTCACCAGGCGACACTTCACTGTCAGACTGAAGCATTTATGCTTCTTCTACAGAGGAAAGAACGCAAGTTGGCTTCCTTGCCTTTGCAAACTTGCAGACATCCAAAAGCAAACTTGTGCACGCAGTCTCAAGCTTAAGAGATTTGTCAGGCCAATCTAAATATCGAGATTGGCGACTGACAGTGCGTTCTCAACGATAAAGTTCTTTCTCGGTTCCACATTGTCGCCCATCAACGTATTAAACATATGATCGGCAGCGATCGCATCTTCAATAGTGACTCGGAGCATTGTTCGCTCTCGGGGATCCATGGTGGTTGACCACAGTTGATCTGGGTTCATTTCACCCAGTCCTTTATATCGTTGTCTCGAATGACCTCGTAGCGCTTCCTTCTGTAACCATTCAAGCGCTTCCTCAAAGTTTTTGATCGGCTCTGATTTTTCGCCTTTAACAATCAACCCGTCCAACTTAACCAAACCCGATACATATTCACCAAATCGCGAAAATGTCTGATAGTCAGCAGACAGAATAAAATCGCGGGTCAGCACATAGTCACGTTTCAAGCCATGATTGATAACACTAAACCGAGGACAGAAAATATGTCGTTCTGGGTCTTCGATGACATCAAACTGATATTGCTGCTGCGATGTGTGGCTATCGGCCATTGCGGCTTCTAAGCTCTCGATCCAGGCCTGCACCTGATCTCGATCGTCAAGCATTTCAGCTGTAATCTTATTGAGGTAAACAACCTTATTCATCACTTCAGCCGGAAAAATTCGCTTTAGCTTATCGATACGGTTATGAACCTGATAGTAGTCTTCGGCCATAGAACGGAGCGCCTTTCCAGCAATAGGCTCGGCACCAGTGGAGGGGATAAGTTCTGCATCTTCTAATGCCACCTCGAGAATATAGTTTGTCAGTTCAGCTTCATCCTTGATATACCGCTCGCTTTTACCTCGCTTCACTTTGTACAGAGGAGGCTGCGCAATCAAAATATGACCCCGCTCAATGAGCTCTGGCATATGTCGAAAGAAGAAGGTGAGGAGTAGTGTTTTAATATGAGCGCCATCAACATCTGCGTCGGTCATAATGATGACGCTGTGGTAACGGAGCTTATCGGGATTAAATTCATCTCGACCGATGCCACAGCCCAATGCCGTAATGAGCGTACCAACTTCCTGCGAAGATATCATTTTGTCAAAGCGTGCTTTTTCAACATTCAGAATTTTACCCTTCAGAGGCAAGATCGCTTGTACTTTGCGGTCTCGCCCTTGTTTCGCTGAGCCGCCTGCAGAATCTCCCTCCACCAGGTAAATCTCTGATTTCGCCGGGTCTTTCTCCTGACAGTCGGCGAGTTTGCCGGGTAGGCCGGCAATATCCAGAGCGCCTTTGCGACGCGTCATCTCTCTTGCCTTTCGGGCGGCCTCGCGGGCACGTGCGGCGTCAATCATTTTTTGCACGATGGCTTTCGCTTCGGCCGGGTTCTCAATAAGATAGTCTGAAAAATGCGCACCCATCTCCTGCTCCACAGCAGTCTTTACCTCAGATGAAACCAACTTTTCTTTGGTTTGAGAGGAAAATTTTGGATCAGGAACTTTCACTGAGATAATAGCGGTTAAGCCTTCGCGTGCGTCATCACCGGTGGTGTTGACCTGGTCTTTTCTGGTCATTCCTTCAGATTCAACATAGTTGTTAAGGGTTCGAGTTAGCGCGGCTCGAAACCCCTGAAGGTGCGTGCCACCGTCGCCCTGGGGAATATTGTTGGTATAGGCAAACAAGGTTTCTTGATAGCTATCATTCCACTGCAGTGCGACTTCAACGCCAATACCATCCTCTCTTTGTATATTGAAATGGAAGATGCTGCACAGGGCTGTCTTGTTTTCATTGAGGTAGCCGATAAACGCACGCAGTCCGCCTTCGTAATGGAATTTATCTGACTTCCCGGTTCGTTCGTCCATCAGCGATATACTGACACCGGAGTTTAGGAAGGATAGTTCGCGCAATCGTTTAGCGAGGATGTCGTAATGAAACTTGATGTTACTAAACGTCTCCGGTGAGGGCCAAAATCTCATCAAAGTCCCTGTTTGTGCAGTTTCCCCTACGACAGCGAGAGGAGCCTCGGGTTCGCCATCATGGTAAATCTGTTCCCAGACCTTCCCATCACGCCAGATGGTTAACTTTAATTCTTCAGAAAGCGCATTCACAACTGAGACGCCTACCCCATGAAGTCCGCCGCTGACCTTATAGTTGCTGTCGTCAAATTTTCCGCCCGCATGGAGGACCGTCATAATAACTTCAGCCGCGGACTGGCCTTCTTCGTGCATATCAGTGGGAATGCCGCGACCATTATCGGAGACGCTCACTGATTCATCAGGGTGGATAACGACCTTGATGTCACTACAATAGCCTTCGAGTGCTTCGTCAATCGAGTTATCCACCAACTCTTGGACCATGTGGTGCAACCCAGTGCCGTCATCGGTATCTCCAATGTACATCCCGGGTCGTTTCTTAACAGCCTCGAGGCCTTTAAGTACCTTGATACTACTCGAATCATAGATCTTGTCGTCGCTCATTCGCTCAACTCCTGCTCTCTTATCTCGCCTTGTTCCACGTGGAACAACTTTCTGGAGACCTTTCCCCACAAGCCTTTCAGGCGTTTGCTATCCGTTCCTGTTACCAACACCTGACCCCCCTGTTCAACTAATAGCTGCGCAATGGCGGTCTGGTGCTGTTCATCTAGTTCGGCCGCTAAGTCATCAACCAAAAATATAGCGTTCGAGTTCATCTTTTGACTCAGAACGATACCCTGCGCCAGGACCATTGCCCACGAAAGCAATTTTAGCTCCCCGCGCGAACAAATCTGAGCCACAGGGCTACCCTCTATCGTTAACCGTATATCCGCACGCTGGAAACCACTCTGTGTGAATCGGCGTTGACGATCCGATTCAAGCTGATCATCGAAAACATCGATCAACGCTCGATCTTGCGCCCAACCTTTGCGATAGCTGCATTTTACGCCTTCAAGCTGCATTAGAAAATGGTAAGTCTTGGAAAATACAGGCAAAAATAACTCGAAGTAGTCCTGTCGTGCTTCGTGTATCTGATTACCCACATCTGCAAGCCTTTTGGTCCAAACGCCCAGTTCCTGGGGAGAACCGCCTTCGCGTAAGATTGCGTTTCGTTGCCGTAGTGTTCGAACGCCTTCGCGCCACAACTCAGAAAACTGAGGTTTCACGTGAAACACACCCCAATTCAAAAAGTTTCGCCTAAGTCCGGGCGAACCCGTAAGCAGCTCAACGGTCGACGGACCTAAAAGCAGCGACGGCAAATAGCGCGCCAGCTCAGACGCATGGCGGCACGTCTCTCCATCTACGCGAATAAGCCGACGCCCGGATTCGTCTCTCTGAACACCGAGGCGAACGGTATGCTGATCAATCACCAATACCGTCCCGGTTACCAAACAATGAGATTCGCTGCGCTGAATGATCGGATCTATCTGGACGCCGCGGAAGGAACGACCCGTCCCAAGATAGTAAACCGACTCCAGAAGACTCGTTTTCCCGCTACCGTTGGGCCCGCAGAAGAGATTCAAACCCTGATCAAGGTCTAAAGATACATTTGAGAGGTTACGCAGATTGGTAGCTTGAAGCTGAATCAGCTTCATAAATTCAGGCCACCCTATAACTTCATCGGCATAACAACATAGACTGAATCTTCATTTTCAGGCTCTTCAATGAGCGCGCTGCTATTGGCATTGTGCAATGTGATTTTTACCTTGTCAGCCTCGATAACAGACAACACGTCCTGAATGTAACTAACGTTAAACCCCACCTCTAAATCGTCACCTTCATAGTCAACCGAAACAGTCTCTTCTGCCTCCTCCTGCTCCGGGTTATTGGCAGACAACTGAAGTGCGCCGTTGGACAGATTGACGCGTATGCCTCGAAATTTCTCATTAGACAGAATAGCGGTTCGATTCAAAGCCTGACGCAACTCAATGCGATCAGCAAATACTATCTTGTCTCCGTCCTTTGGAATCACCCGGTCATAATCGGGGAAGCGACCATCAACTAGCTTGGTCGTCAGCGTGAATTCGTCAGATTCAAGGCAGAGGTGATTAGACCCAATCGTCACACTCACATCTCCATTGAGCTCATTTAGTAGTCGTTGTAATTCTAAAACACCCTTTCGAGGCACGATCACTTGCTGAGTTTCCCCGGTACTGACGCCCTCAATACTGCACATCGCCAGGCGATGACCATCGGTTGCCACAGTTCTAACGCTGTCACCACTAATCTCGAACAACATACCGTTCAAAAAGTAGCGAACATCCTGCTGTGCCATAGCAAAGCTCGTTCTATCTATCAATCGTTTTAGACTCTTGCCATTCAGGGTCAAACTCATCTCCGAGGACGCCTTGTCCACAGAGGGGAAGTCGCTTGCTGGCAAGGTGGACAATGCTGAGCGAAAACGGCCACAAACAATGGTCAGCCGTTGATCCTGAAGCGTCAGCTCTACATCAGCACCATCGGGTAGCTCACGACAAATATCCATCAGTTTTCGAGCGGGGACGGTAACCTCACCTGGTTCCGCATCGACTACCTGAATTCTACCGACCAACTCAACCTCCAGGTCTGTCCCCGTCACGGAAAGTTGTTCTCCCTCTACCTGCAACAGTACGTTGGACAGCACAGGCAATGTTTGCCGACGTTCGACAACACCAGCAACCTGTTGCAACGGCTTAATAAGGGAATCTCGGTTGATCTTTATTTTCATTAGTTTTCCAGGTTAGTAGGTACTTACATACAGCAAGGCTTAATCATTCTAAAGGACCATAGGGCTAATGACGTATTGAGCACTCTCGTCCGAAGGGTCAAAAAATAGCGCGGCACTGGCTGAGTCAGACAGAACCACCTGAACCTGATCGCCTTTGATTGTATTGAGAACATCAATCAAATACCCCACATTAAATCCGATCTCTAACAAACTACCATCATAATCAGCTGCCAATACCTCTTCAGCTTCTTCCTGCATCGGGTTGTTGGTGCTCAATTGTAATTGTCCGGGTGACAGCTGTAACCTGACGTTTCGATATAGCTCGTTTGAAAGTACCGAAATCCGCATCAGAGCATTTTTTAGCATTCGACGATCTACTATCAAATTCTTATCCCCGCCTGATGGGATTGCACGATTATAATCCGGGTACACGGCTTCGATGAGTTTCGTCGTCAGTCGCACCTGGTTCCTCTCGACGCTGAGGTGCTGCCGGGTCAACTTGAGCCGCACGTCACCTTCTCCCTTTATTACCCTTAATAGTTCGGCTACAGCCTTCCGGGGTAATATTGCTTGTAGTGTACCTGTTTCCTGATTGTCTGTAGGCGTTTCCGCAGACGCAAGGCGCTGACCATTCGTCGCCACTGCCCTGATTTTACCCTCCACCATTTCCAACAGGAGACCATTGAAAAAGAGTCGGACATCCTGTTGCGCCATTGCAAAGTCGACCCGGTTGATTAGGTCCCACAAACGAGGGGCATCCATGACTATACTGAACTCAGACTCACCCAACTCAACCCGCGGAAAATCATGAGCCGGGAGACCTTTCAACTGACAGTGAAACCGACCACTCTGAACTTGAATCGTATAGCCCAATTCCTCAACTTCCAAAACCGCCTGAGCGGCAAGGTTCCTACAAATATCGAACATTTTCCGCGCTGGCAGGGTTATTTCCCCGGCTTCAAATGGATCCGTAAGTGGCATCTCTGCTGTTATTTCTAGCTCCTGATCAGAGCCCGTTATCACCAGGTTCTGGTTCACAACTTCCAGCAAAATGTGTGTAAGAACGGGCACCGTTTGCCGACGATCAACAACACCCATTATCAGATGCAACGGATCCGTCATGACTTCCCGGTCGATGGAAAACTTCATGAAGAACGCCTAGGCCGTTAGCAACCGGAGCAGGTTGTTATAGTCCTCTCTAATCTCACGGTTACTCTCTTTCAGCTCTTCGATCTTACGGCACGCATGCAGTACAGTTGTATGATCCCGGCCCCCGAAGGAGTCGCCAATTTCCGGCAAGCTATGGTTCGTGAGTTCCTTAGACAGTGCCATCGCGAGCTGACGTGGACGAGCAATAGACCGACTACGTCGCTTAGCATGCATGTCTCCGATGCGAATCTTGTAGTAGTCAGCCACCGTTTTCTGAATATTTTCTATACCGACCTGGCGGTCCTGGATGGCAAGCAAGTCCTTCAGGGCTTCTTTGACCTGCTGGATGCTAATTTCGCGCCCCGTAAAGGAGGCATTGGCAATCACTCGCTTCAACGCGCCTTCTAACTCCCGGACATTCGATCGAATCTTTTCTGCCATAAAGTATGCGACCTCGCTAGGCACAGCGATCCCTTCACCTTCAGCTTTCTTCATCAAAATGGCCATGCGTGTTTCGAGTTCTGGTGGCTCAACCGGGGCGGTCATGCCCCATACAAACCGACTCTTAAGACGCTCTTCTAGACCCTCAATTTCTTTAGGGTATCGATCGCATGTAAGCACGATCTGACTACCGTTCTCCTGGAGGCGATTGAACACATGAAAAAACTCTTCCTGGGACTTCATGCCTTTAGCAAGAAACTGAATGTCGTCCATTAGTAACACGTCAACCGTACGGTAGTACTGTGTGAACTCACTCATGGCGCCCCTCTCAATGGCTTTAACCATATCTTCCATAAAGCGCTGCGAGTACATGTAGGCGACTTTCAAATCAGGATAGCGCTCTAGGATGGCGTTACCGACCGCATGCATGAGATGCGTCTTACCTAAACCTACACCACCGTAAAGCAGCAGACATTTTGAGGTTTTTCCAATGTTTTCAGATACCTGGACGGCCGCCGCGCGTGCAAATTCGTTAGACCTACCTTCAACAAAGGTATCAAAGGTGAAATCCTTATTCAGGTCCAATAGTGGATAAAAGCTTTCTCTTTCGGCAAAGGCATTGTTCCCCTGAGACCGAGGCTGGCGCTTCGCACCGGGAGACTCAAAATCCGAGGAGCCTATTTGCAGGCTGACGGAATGAACCCCGTTGTCTGACGCCAGACGCTTTATGTGCTCAAAGAATAGTGAGTTAACCTGGTCTAGGATATATCGATTTGGTGCTAATAGGCGAATTTTGCCATCTGTATCATGAGCTTGCAGCGGTCGGATGTAGGTGCTGAACTCGTGATCAGGCAGATCCTGTTCCAGTCTATGCAGGCACTTTTGCCAAGTTGTAGCCCCCACAGGCCCTCCGGTCAGGTATGTTTAATTAGAAAAGTTGAGACAGTTTCGGCTTTGTCGCCAAATCTATCACAAACCTAATTTGAGAAGATCTTGCTCGACTTGAGGCGTGCCTGACCTGAAAGAGATAGTAACGCTAATAGCCCAAACAAGCCAACCACTGAAACAAAAAATTTAGTAAATAAAGCACTTAAATATCAATAAGTTATCCTTGTTATCGGTCAACAACCACTGAGTAAGTTGTGAGTATATTGTGGATAACTTTTATTGATTCTCAATCTAACAATGCCTGTGGATAACAGGCTGTTTTCTCACCAGCTTACCCACAGGTTAGAAGCATCCAATACAAAATATCTACACAGACTTTTCTTCAGCATAAGCAACTGATTAACAACACTAAAATACACATGTCCACAGAAAGTAACCTCTTAATAATTAATAGTAATAGTAATTTATATTTATAAGATAAATAACTAATACACGGACCACGTAGATGAAGCCTATGTTGGACATATCCTATTAAAATTGACTCGACACCACATCTTCATTAGAATCGCGCCTCTTTTTTGCCCAACCGTCGGACGGTTTTAAAATGAAACGAACATTTCAACCCAGTGTAATTAAGCGCAAACGAGCGCACGGGTTTCGATCCAGAATGGCCACAAAAAATGGTCGTCTAGTGCTGAAGCGACGTCGAGCCAAAGGCCGCAAAATACTGACCGCTTAGCAATTGCCCGCACGATACTGACGATGTGATTCGCGACGGTGAGCAACTCTCGCTACCGCTTGCGAAACGCTAGCGAGTTTGACGCCGTTTTCAAGGGCAACCGTTACCGGGTTTCTTCCCAGGCATTCCTTTTCCTAGCAATTGAAAATAATTCAGATTGCAGTCGCCTGGGGATGGTTATCGGCAAGAAGAACGTTAGACTAGCCACCCGAAGAAGTCGTGTTAAACGAGCGCTCAGGGAGTCGTTCCGCCAAAATTTTATGGTGGCTGCGTCGGCTATTGATCTTGTCGTCGTCGCAAGAGCGGGTATCGAGATACACGATAAAGTCCAGATGAACGAACAGATAGCGTTTCTGATGCTAAAGCTCCAGAAGAAACTTGATGATATCTCCCATGTTTAGCCAAGTATTGATCACTCTTGTCCGCTTTTATCAGCTTACTTTAAGTGCTGTCCTAGGCGATCGCTGTCGTTTTTATCCCAGCTGCTCGCACTACACAATTGAAGCGATTCAAAGGTTTGGTCCGATAAAGGGTATTGGGTTGGGTTCACGCCGAATCCTCCGCTGCCAGCCATTTTGTGAAGGCGGGTTTGATCCCGTTCCCGACACTTCCCTATCTGATCACAAGGTTTGATCCATGGATTATCAACGAATATTTATCATTCTTGGATTAGCAGTAACTGCATATCTATTGATACTTGCCTGGAACGATGACTATGGGCAAAACTCGGTAGCGGCAGAAGCGATCGAAGATGTCGCAGCGGCTCAAGCAAGCGCTAACGATTTACCTATGGCGACGACCTCAAACATTGATGGCGCTGAGATAATACCAACGGTCTCAAACTCTGTTGCCGTTCCAAGCCAGCCAGATGCCGCTTCGCGACGATTGATCCATGTGAGAACAGATGTTCTTGATCTTCAAATTGATCTTGAAGGCGGTGATGTGGTTCGTGGAGCACTACCAGCTTTCCCTGCCCTTATAGAACAACCAGACGTACCATTTTTGCTCTTAGACCCGCACAACAGTTATAGCGCTCAGAGTGGCCTGATCGGACGTAATGGCACCGATACCGCAGCCGGTCGACCGATGTTTGAGGTATCTGCGGATAGGTTTGATATTGGCAACGAAGATACGCTGACGGTTGATCTATTTCTACCAATGAAGGCGGGAGTCAGTATCACCAAGCGATTCACCTTTATTAGAGGTGACTATCTTATTCGTGTGGACTACCTAATTAATAATCAATCTAGCGAGCCCTGGCAAGCAGCCATGTTTGCTCAGCTGAAACGCGACGGCGAGGATCCTTTTGCTTCTGAGACGCAAGGTATGGGCATGCAGCCTTACGTCGGCGGTGCGACCTTTAGCGCAGAAGGACCCTATACAAAACTCACGTTTGATGACATTGCTGAGGATGCCTACAAGGCGCAGCTTGAAGGTGGCTACATCTCGCTGGTCCAACATTATTTCGTGAGTGCGTGGGTGCCCAATACGGAAGGTATCAACGACTACCAAGCCCGTAAATTAAAAGATCGCAACATCTACTTGTTTGGTTTTACCAGTCCTGTTCGGCGAATTGAACCGGGGTCGAGGGGTGAGCTCAGCGCCCAGCTATATATAGGCCCAAAGGATCAGTACCGCCTGAAAGAAATCAGCGAAGGGCTTAATCTCACAGTCGATTACGGTTTTCTTTGGTGGTTAGCGCAACCCCTTTTTCATCTACTCACTTTTATTCATGGCATTGTTGGTAACTGGGGGCTGTCCATTATCGTTCTCACCATCATCGTTAAAACTTTGCTGTATCCTTTATCTGCAGCAAGTTTTCGCTCGATGGCCAAAATGCGAAAGCTCCAACCAGAGATGGCTCGGCTGAAAGAACGCTATGGAGATGACAAGCAGCAGTTTTCCCAAGCCATGATGGAACTTTACAAAAAGGAAGGCGCTAACCCACTAGGCGGCTGCCTACCAATACTGCTCCAGATGCCAGTTTTTCTCGCTCTTTACTGGACGCTTATGGAAAGCGTTGAACTTCGGCATGCGCCGTTTATTCTGTGGATTGATGATTTATCAGCGATGGATCCGTACTTTGTACTGCCAATTTTAATGGGTATATCAATGTTCGTGACCCAGATGCTGCAGCCGGAACCGCCGGATCCTATTCAGGCAAAAGTATTCAAGTTCATGCCAATTATGTTTACCTTTTTCTTTCTGTGGTTTCCATCAGGCCTGGTGCTGTATTGGTTTATCAACAACCTGCTGTCTATCATGCAACAGTACTACGTCACTCGGCAGCTCGAGAAGGCTAGCCCGTAACGACCATGAACCATCAAGACACTATCGCGGCGGTCGCCACTCCGGCAGGTCGAGGTGGTGTTGGCATTGTTCGAGTTTCCGGCCCGGGTGTTAGTAGTATTTCCCAGTCTGTTGTGGGCTGTTCTCTAATACCAAGACAGGCGACCTTCACAGACTTTTTAGATGGGTCTGGTGACGTGATCGACCAGGGACTTGCGCTATATTTTAAGTCTCCTGCCTCATTTACCGGCGAGGATGTATTAGAACTACAGGGCCATGGTGGACCCATTGTGATGTCCTTGCTGCTGTCTAGAGTGGTGAGTCTCGGCGCTCGTATCGCGAGGCCTGGTGAGTTTTCTGAGCGGGCATTTCTCAACGAGAAACTTGATTTATCTCAGGCTGAAGCGGTTGCCGATTTAATAGACAGCACGACAGAGGCGGCTGCGCGAGGTGCTATTAGATCGCTTAAAGGTGTTTTCTCCGACCGGGTGCGTGCCCTGGATATCAGCATAGTGAAACTCAGAATGTTTGTCGAAGCCGCAATCGATTTTCCAGAAGAGGAAATTGATTTTCTTTCGGATGATCGTCTTAAAGACAACCTTGAGCTTGCGCTTACGCAAATGCGTACTTTAACCCAACAGACCCATCAGGGCGCGATTTTAAGAGAGGGCATTACGCTTGTATTGGTTGGTGAACCCAATGCAGGAAAATCGAGTTTAATGAATCAATTCGTCGGCGATGATATTTCCATTGTTACGGCAATGCCGGGTACCACTCGTGACGTTATTCGTGAGTACATCTCGTTGGGCGGTGTACCACTAAAGCTGGTCGATACCGCGGGACTTAGAGAGGCTGAAAACGAAATTGAAGCTGAAGGAGTCAGGCGCGCCAGAGCAGAAATGTTAGCGGCAGACGGTGTGCTTGTGGTGATCGATGCGGCGAAAGATTCTGATTGGGTGAGCCAAACAACACATTTACTGGCTGGGTTAGAGGCTCAACCAGCCGTTTTCGTTGCGCTCAACAAGATCGATATTGCGTCCGAGTTACCTGAAGCATTAGTGCCGAGCCCCTACCATGCGACAAGGGTTTCAGCGAAGACAGGTGCCGGTATTGGTGATCTTAAGACTGCGCTGCTCAATCAGTTTGCACCTAATGTGACAACAGAAAGTAATTTCATTGCCCGATCGAGGCATGTTGATGCATTGAAGCGCGCGGAAGAACATTTGATGACGGGCAGGCAAGTATTGCTGGAGCAGTCAGCCGGGGAACTGTTCGCAGAAGAATTGCGCTACTGTCATGAAGCATTGATCGAAATCACTGGCGAATTTACCAGCGATGACCTGCTAGGTGAGATATTTTCGACCTTTTGTATCGGCAAGTAACTGATTCAAATGGACAATAGGAGCTTGATGAGTATACTTGCGAGCCCTTTACACCCTCCCTTGCAAAAGGAAGAATGAGTCACAATGGATTTCCCTACGACTTATGATGTGATTGTCGTTGGCGGCGGTCATGCCGGCACCGAAGCAGCTCTAGCAGCCGCGCGCTCGGGCGCCCTAACGCTTTTAGTCACACAAAATATAGACACCCTCGGACAGATGTCCTGTAATCCTGCGATTGGCGGTATTGGTAAAAGCCATCTGGTGAAGGAAATCGACGCCCTCGGCGGTATTATGGCCGCAGCTGCTGATGCGGCGGGTATCCACTTTAGAACATTGAACAGTCGTAAAGGCCCTGCGGTTAGAGCGACTAGAGCCCAAGCAGATCGCCAGCTATATAGGGCTGCGATTCGGCAAACTCTTGAAAACCAAAAGAATTTACATATTTTTCAGCAGTCCGTCGATGACCTGATCGTAGCCGAGGATGTGGTGCTCGGTGTTGTCACGAGCGGTAACATCCGATTTTCTGCACGGCAGGTGGTACTCACCGTGGGAACCTTCCTGGGTGGTATCATTCATGTCGGCATGGAAAAGAAAGCGGGCGGCCGAGCGGGAGACGCGCCTTCTAATAAATTAGCGGATAGATTGCGAGAATTGCCTTTTCGTGTGGGTCGGCTGAAGACCGGTACGCCCCCTAGAATTGATGGCAAAAGCGTCAACTTCGAGGGTTTGGAGGCGCAGCCTGGTGAGGATCCCAGACCCGTCATGTCTTTCCTGGGCCACGTGGATCAGCACCCGGCCCAAGTGCACTGTCATATCACTTACACAACCGAGGAAACTCACGACATCATTCGAGCTGGGTTAGACCGGTCTCCTCTCTTTACCGGCGAGATTGACGGCGTCGGCCCGAGATACTGCCCTTCTATTGAAGATAAGGTGGTTCGGTTTGCTGACCGTAATAGTCACCAGATATTCATTGAACCGGAGGGCTTGAACACTCATGAGCTCTATCCCAATGGTATTTCGACCAGCTTGCCTTTTGATGTTCAACTAGCATTGGTTCGTAGTATTGGGGGGTTTGAGAACGCGGTTATTACGCGACCGGGTTATGCGATTGAGTATGACTACTTTGAGCCACGAGATCTTAAGTCGTCTCTTGAAACCAAGTATATGAAAGGCTTGTATTTTGCTGGGCAAATTAATGGCACTACCGGCTATGAAGAAGCGGCTGCTCAAGGCCTCGTGGCAGGGGTCAATGCTGCCCGTGCCGCGCAAGGTCTAGAATCCTGGTGCCCTGCCAGAAACGAAGCGTATATAGGTGTGTTGATCGATGACCTCATTACAATGGGGACCAAAGAGCCTTACCGGATGTTTACTAGCCGCGCCGAGTATCGGCTTGTGTTGCGTCAGGATAATGCTGACCGTCGTCTTACTGAGGTTGGTCGTAAGATGGGCCTCGTCGGTGATGCACGATGGGCGCGTTATAGTGAAAAACTCGAACGCATTGAGTCTCGCAAAAAGACGCTTTCCAATCACCTGTGTCGGCCCGATGATGCCGTCGAGGAATATCTCGGACAAAAGCTCAGTCGTGAATATAACCTCTCTGATCTGCTACGCCGACCGAAAGTCGACATTGCTTCTTTACTGACGGCGGTCGGTATTCATTGGGATGACGATGAAGTCAATGAGCAGATTGAAATTGATTTAAAATATGAAGGTTATATCGTGCGCCAGCAGGAAGAGATTGACCGCATGCTAACGCAGCATCAAGTGCCGATTCCAATTGATCTCGACTACGATCTCATTCAGGGGATTTCGAACGAAGTTCGGCAAAAATTAGCGGAGGTACGTCCAGAGAGTATTGGTCAGGCCGGAAGAATCTCCGGCATTACGCCAGCGGCGGTTTCCCTGCTGCTAATTTATTTGAAGAAAACCCGACAGTTAGATGATCGCCGTCGGGCATGATCTCAAATGATTTGATGTTAGAAGGTCTCAGGCAACTCAGGCTTGAAGCGGTGCCCGATCTGGCGGAGCGACTTGGCGCATTTATCACCGATCTGGTGAAGTGGAATAAAGTCTATAATTTGACGGCGATTAGAGAGATAGAGCAGATAATTCCGCAGCATATTTTCGACTCTCTTAGCGTTTATCCTTACATTACCGGACGGACTATTGTTGATGTGGGTACGGGCGGTGGGTTTCCTGGTATTCCACTCGCTATGGTGATGCCTGACAGGCAATTCACTTTGTTGGATAGTAACGGTAAGAAGACGCGGTTTTTACAGCAAATGGTCATCAATCATCACTTGACCAATTGTGTCGTAGTGCAGTCACGTGCAGAATCCTTTGCCGCGCGGTTTGATGTCGTTATCTGTAGAGCTTTTGCAACATTAGATGAGATCGTCACCCAGGCAGGACATCTGGTTGCTGAAGAAGGGCAACTACTGGCGATGAAAGGCCGATTACAGGACGATTTTGCGTCATTGCCGAGCATTTTTTTCCTTAGAGATGCACATAAGCTTGTCGTGCCGGGACTTGATGCGGACAGGCATCTGATCGCTCTGCAGCGAACCAGACCCAGCGAACCAACATAAGAGGCTGCTTTGGCAATCGTATTAGCAATTACAAACCAAAAGGGTGGTGTGGGGAAAACCACAACCAGCGTGAATTTGGCTGCGTCCCTTGCCGCCACTCACCGAAAAGTATTGCTCATCGATATGGACCCTCAAGGTAATGCCACGATGGGTAGTGGTGTCGATAAGTCAGAACTGGCGTTGTCGATTTACGACGTGTTGGTTGAAGGCGCAGCCATACTGGAGGCGAAGGTTTATGCAGAGAGTGCCAAATATGATCTGATAGGTTCAAACGTTGACCTGACTGCCGCAGAGTTAGACCTTATGGACCTAGATCGGCGCGAATTCAGATTGAAGGAGGCCTTAAGCCAGTGCCAGGCTGATTACGACTTTATTATTTTAGACTGCCCGCCTTCTTTGAGTTTGCTGACAATCAATGGTCTTGTTGCCAGCAATGCGGTCATTATCCCTATGCAGTGCGAATACTATGCGCTTGAGGGTTTATCAGCACTCATCACAACAATTGGTAGGATTACGGAAAACTTGAATCCGGAGCTGGAAATTGAGGGCATCGTTCGTACGATGTATGACCCGCGGAATAGTTTGACCCGGGACGTGTCGCTGCAGCTCCTGGAGCATTTTGGCGACAAGGTATACAGAACCGTAGTACCGAGAAATGTTCGTCTTGCAGAGGCGCCGAGCCACGGCTTACCCGTGCTGTATTATGATCGTTTGTCCCGTGGCGCGAAGGCTTACCTGGCGCTCGCTGGCGAAATTAACCGGCGCTACGAGGCGGCGGGCGTCTTGCAAGGAGCAGGTCAATAATGGTGGCTAAGAAGCGTGGTTTGGGTCGAGGGCTTGATGCTTTGCTGGGCGCAGAAAAGCGCTCTGGGCAACAAGATGTAAGCCACCCGGCTAGAAGTATTCTCGAAGAGGTACCGATAGAGTGGATTCGCCCGGGTAAGTATCAGCCACGCCAGACAATGGATGATGAGCCGCTACAGGAGCTCGCAGCTTCTATTAGAGCGCAAGGTGTTATGCAGCCTATTGTATTGAGGTCTGTGGGTGAGAATCGATATGAAATTATTGCTGGCGAGCGCCGCTGGCGGGCAACGCAACTAGCCGGTCTCGACAAAATTCCGGCTGTCATCAAAGAAGTTAACGACGAGGCCGCAGTGGCTATGTCGCTGATTGAAAATATCCAACGCGAGGACTTGAATCCAATGGAAGAGGCGCTGGCATTGCAGCGGCTCATTGAAGATTTTGACTTAACGCACCAGCAGGTAGCGGATGCCGTGGGTAAAAGCCGTACGGCCGTGACAAACTTTCTCAGACTGATCAATTTAAGCCCAGAAGTCGCGCAAATGTTGGCTCACGGCGACATCGAAATGGGTCATGCCAGGGCGTTATTGAGCTTGTCGTTTGAGCAACAAGGCAGTTTGGCAAGAGAGATTGCAGCTCAAAACCTCAATGTTCGGCAGGCGGAAGCGCTGGTGAGAAAGATGCTGAGCGGTAAGCCGAGCAAGCCTGGCGCCAAAGTCGACGCAGATACCCGGTCCCTGGAAAACAAACTGGCAGATCGGCTCGGCCAAAAAGTGAATCTTCAACACACGGCCAAAGGGAAGGGAAAGCTCGTTATTTCCTACAACAGTCTGGATGAGCTCGACGGCATTCTTCTCCATTTCGGCGATTTGAACTGAAAAATAAAAAAACCGGACATTAAGCTCGAGAAAACCTTGCTAGTTAGCGTTAATCTAAGTTGAACCTGAATACTGAAATCACTATACTCGCGGCCCGTTTCAGGGTGATTTTTTCATAAAGGTTCCCCGTTCAATTCACCTTCACTATTTGTGGTGCGTTCTGAACGCCTGGATCGAAAATGGATCGAAAATGGGTCGAAAAATTGCTCAAGGGTTTTTGCTGTATGTCGTGGCAGCTTCAATAATAGCTTCATTATTTAGCTGGTCTGCCGGATACTCGGCGTTCTTGGGTGGTAGCATTGCGGTTTTAGCGACGAGCGCTTCGATTTGGGTTGGTTTTAGATACACGGCGAATCCGGGTATTGCGGCATTGAATGTCATCAGGTCAGAATTAGCTAAATATTCGCTGGCAGCGGTATCGATGGCGCTGGTGTTTAAATTTGTCGCATCGATAGAAGAAATTATATTTTTTTCAGTCATGTTTGTTGGGTTTCTGGTCGCGCCATGTGTGGGTTATTACCATGAAGCGGTCAGTAGACAAAGAAAAGTGGTTGAGTAGGGTTTTTGTAAAATGGCAGAAAATTCGAGCGAGTACATTCAGCACCACATTACGAACCTGACCTATGGTCAGTTTCCTGATGGTTCCTGGGGTATCGCACAAAATGCAGAGCAAGTCGCTGCGATGGGCTTTTACGCCGTTCACCTGGACACCCTTGGCTGGTCTGTGACGCTAGGGTTTGTCTTTCTTGCGATTTTCATGTTCGGCGCCAGGAAAGCCACCAGTGGTGTGCCCGGTGGTATGCAAAACTTCTGTGAATTTGTCGTGGAATTTGTCGAGAATAATATCCAGCAAATCTTTGGTACGAGACCCAATGCTGTCATTGGCCCGCTATCGTTAACGATTTTGGTTTGGGTGTTCCTGATGAACATGATGGACCTGATACCGATCGATTTGATTCCAGCAGTGGCCGCTGCATTAGGCGCCCCCTATTTTAAGATAGTACCGACGACGGATCCGAATGTGACGCTTGGCATGTCGGTGGGCGTGTTCTTCCTGGTGATTTTCTACAGTATAAAGATCAAAGGCCCGATCAAATTTGCCACAGGTCTTTTCCAGCATCCGATTAATCACCCGCTCGCATACCCCTTTAATTTTATCCTCGAGACTGTCGATATGATCGGTAAGCCGCTTTCTCACGGTTTGCGTCTATTTGGCAACATGTACGCCGGCGAGATGATTTTTATTCTGATAGCCCTTTTGCCCTTTTACGCCCAGTGGGCACTTTCATTGCCGTGGGCGATCTTTCATATATTGATTATTAGTTTGCAGGCTTTTGTGTTTATGGTGTTGACCATCGTATTTCTCACGCAGGCTTGCGCAGTTGATGAACACTAACCTTTAAGAACTTTCCTAGGAGGAAAAAATGGATCCAATGATTTTGTTGGCCGGTGCATTGCTGATGGGCTTAGGCGCTATCGGCAGTAGTTTGGGCATTGGTATTTTGAGTAGTAAATATATCGAAGGCGTTGCTCGACAGCCTGAATTACAGCCAATGCTGATGACGCAGCTGTTTATCTCCCTGGCTCTAGTAGACGCGGTACCGATTATCGCAGTGGGTATTTCCCTCTACATGATCTTCGCTCTATAAGCAGCTACTCCAAAGAGAGAGGTGAATCGTGACAATTAACCTAACTATGATCGGGCAGATGATCGCTTTTGTGATGTTTGTCTTGTTCTGTATGCGGTACGTCTGGCCACCATTGATCACTGTTTTGCGAGAAAGACAAGCCGCTTTGGCAGAAGGTCTTCAAAAGGCAGCCGCCGCGGAAGAGAAGCTCGAAGAGGCCAATAACGTCGTTGAACTAGAACTCGCCGAAGCGAAAAAAGAAGCGGGCGAGCTATTGGCTCAAGCGAGGAGCCGAGCGACTCAAATCGTAGCAGATGCCAAAGTCCAGGCGACGGAAGAAGCCGACCGTGTAAAGGTTGGTGCACAAGCTGAAATTGATCAGGAAATTACGAGAGCGCGCGAAGTGTTGCGAGGTCGTGTTGGTGAACTTGCCGTTGAAGGCGCAGAAAAAATACTCGAAGCAACGATCGACAGAAGCGCGCATCAAACGATGTTGAATAAGCTCTCAGGGCAACTATAGGTGCAGCATGGCTGAAGTAGAAAACTCAACTGCCGCCCGTCCTTATGCTCGAGCGGCTTTTTCAAGTGCGCTTGATGAGGCTTCCGGGTTAATGACCTGGTCAAGAATGCTCAATCAACTGGCGGCAACGGTATCGGATGAAACGGTGAATAGCGCTCTTGAAGATCCCACGCTCTCCGCCGAGGACGAAGCAGAATTGTTGATTAGCATTATGGGTGAAGAGCTTAGTGCCCACGGTCAAAATTTCGTCCATATATTGTCAGGCTACAACAGGATCGCCCTACTGCCTGAGATTTGCAGGATGTTTGAAACATTTAGAGCTAACCATGAAAAGACCATGGAGATTCAGATCACTAGCGCCTTTGAGGTTGAAGACGCCGACAAGGATATTTTGACAGCAGCGCTGAAGAAAAATCTTCAGCGTGACATTAGCCTCATGACAACGGTAGATCCGACCCTTTTGGGTGGTGTTGTTATCCGAGCAGAAGATACGGTCACTGATCATTCTGTGCGCGGGAAACTGAATAAGCTGGCTTTAGCACTTAACTAATTTAATTAACCATTCCTCGAGGAACGGAACATGCAACAACTGAATCCTTCCGAAATCAGTGAGATTATCAAGCAGCGAATTGAAAAGCTTGATGTCTCATCAGAAGCTCGAAACGAAGGTACGATCGTCAGTGTATCTGACGGTATTGTCCGAATTCACGGTCTTGCCGATGTGCAGAATGGTGAAATGATTGAATTTGAAGGAAACCTGTTTGGGTTTGCTTTGAACCTGGAGCGCGACTCTGTCGGTGCTGTTGTATTGGGTGACTACAAAGGTTTGCGCGAAGGCCAGACTGCCAAGTGCACCGGCCGTATTCTAGAAGTACCGACAGGTCCTGAGCTGCTGGGTCGTGTCGTGGATTCCCTGGGTAACCCGATTGATGGCAAAGGGGCCTTGAATGCCAAGACCACTTCTCCGGTAGAGAAGGTAGCGCCAGGTGTTATCGCGAGAAAGCACGTTGACCAGCCGGTGCAAACTGGATTGAAATGTATCGACTCGATGATTCCAGTCGGTCGAGGTCAGCGAGAGCTGATTATTGGCGACCGCCAGACAGGTAAAACTGCTATCGCCATCGACACCATTATCAACCAGCAGAAGTCGGGCATTAAGTGTGTTTATGTCGCGATTGGTCAGAAGTTTTCTTCAGTGGCGAACGTGGTTCGTACCCTGGAAGAGCATGGCGCAATGGAAAACACCATTATCGTTGTGGCAGGTGCCGCAGACCCTGCGCCTATGCAGTACATCGCTCCTTACGCCGGTTGTGCGATGGGTGAGTACTTCCGCGATCGTGGCGAAGATGCGCTGATTATTTATGATGATCTGACCAAACAAGCCTGGGCTTATCGACAGATTTCTTTGCTGCTTCGTCGACCACCAGGACGAGAAGCTTATCCTGGTGACGTTTTCTATCTGCACTCCCGGTTGTTGGAACGAGCTGCTCGAGTCAATGCCGAGTATGTTGAAAACTTTACCAATGGCGAAGTGAAAGGCAAGACGGGTTCTTTGACGGCATTGCCCATCATTGAGACCCAGGCCGGCGACGTTTCTGCTTTCGTTCCGACCAATGTAATTTCGATCACCGATGGCCAGATTTTCCTTGAAACCGACAAGTTCAACGCGGGTGAACGTCCAGCGATGAACCCTGGTATTTCTGTCTCTCGTGTCGGCGGTGATGCCCAGGTGAAATTCATGTCGAAAATTTCCGGCGGCATCAAATTAGCGTTAGCGCAATATCGGGAGCTGGCTGCATTCTCTCAGTTCGCGTCTGACCTCGACGACGCGACTCGCCGACAGCTTGAGCATGGCGAACGTATTAACGAGCTGATGAAGCAAAAGCAGTACTCACCAATGTCAGTAGCTGAGATGGGCATTGTTCTGTTCGCGGCGAACGAAGGTTATTTGGTTGACGTTGCTGTCGCCAAGGTGCTCGATTTTGAGGCAGCACTGATCTCTTACATGAACTCTGAGCACGCCGCTTTTATGGAAGACGTCAACACCAATGGTGCCTACAGCCCAGAAGTGATCAGCGCAATGAAAGAAGCTCTGGACAAGTTCAAGTCCACTCAGACCTGGTAGGTTAAGTAATATGGCAAACGCCAAAGAACTGCGAAAACAGATTGGTAGCATCAAGAACACCGCTAAGATTACCAAAGCGATGGAAATGGTTGCTGCTAGTAAGATGCGCAAAGCACAGGAGCGCATGGCGCGTGGTCGTCCCTATGCGGACCGTATCCGATCGGTGATTGGTCATGTAGCCAATGCTTCTCCCGAGTATCGACACATGTTCATGGTTGAGCGCGAGGTGAAGCGTGTTGGCTACATTATTGTGACCACCGATAAAGGTTTGTGTGGCGGTCTCAATATCAATCTACTGAAAGCAACGGTCAAGAATATCAAGACCTGGGTCGAGGTCGGTGCTGAAGTTGATCTATGCCTGATCGGCAATAAGGGTGCTCAATTTTTCAAAAGCTATGGCGGCAATGTGATTGCAGCCACCAGTCACTCTAGTGACAACCCGGCTATGGGCGATCTTATCGGCAGTATCAAAGTCATGTTAGATGCTTTTGAAGCTGGCAAGGTCGACAAGATTTTCTTGGCGAACAATGTGTTTATCAACACGATGACCCAATCACCGATGGTTCATCAGCTGGTCCCGCTCGATCCGGAATCGGATGAGGAGATGCAGCACCGCTGGGATTACATTTATGAGCCCGACGCTCGCGAGCTGCTGGATGGCCTACTGACTCGGTTTCTTGAGAGCCAAATCTATCAAGCTGTTGTTGAGAATGTTGCCTGTGAACAGGCGGCAAAGATGATCGCGATGAAGAGTGCGACCGATAATGCTGGTGACCTAATAGATGAGCTTGAACTCGTGATGAACAACGCCAGACAAGCGGCTATCACGCAAGAATTGTCAGAAATTGTGAGTGGTGCGGCAGCGGTTTAACCGAGGCGGCACCTACCTAACAGAATTTAACGACCTAGGTCTGAGTTTTACTCCGGCCCTAAATTTTAAGAGGAATTGAGAATGGGTAGCGGACGTATCGTACAGGTAATTGGTGCGGTTATTGATGTTGAGTTTCCCCGGGACGAAGTACCGGGTATCTACGACGCGCTGACTGTTGATAGCAACGAGCTAACGCTGGAAGTCCAGCAGCAGCTGGGTGATGGTGTTGTTCGTACCATCGCAATGGGTGGCTCTGATGGTATCGCGCGCGGCTTAGAGGTGAGCAATACCAATGCACCGATTTCGGTTCCCGTGGGTGAAGCGACCCTGGGCCGGATGATGGATGTGCTCGGTAAGCCAATTGATGAAAAAGGTCCAATCGGCGAGACAGTCCGCATGCCGATTCACCGCGATCCCCCCACTTACGATGAGCAAGCTGGCGGCCGTGATCTTCTTGAGACCGGCGTGAAGGTGATCGATCTGATTTGTCCTTTCGCGAAAGGCGGTAAGGTCGGGTTGTTTGGTGGTGCCGGTGTTGGTAAGACCGTGACCATGCTCGAACTCATTAACAACATTGCAACAGAACACAGTGGCTTGTCGGTATTCGCTGGAGTGGGTGAACGAACTCGGGAAGGTAACGATTTCTACCATGAGATGAAGGATGCTGGGATTCTCGACAAGATTGCGATGGTCTTTGGTCAGATGAACGAACCTCCCGGTAACCGTTTAAGAGTTGCGCTTTCGGGTTTGACCATGGCCGAGAAGTTTCGTGATGACGGCAAGGATGTGTTGTTGTTTATTGACAATATCTATCGATACACGCTTGCCGGTACTGAAGTATCAGCACTGCTAGGTCGAATGCCTTCTGCTGTTGGCTACCAGCCAACATTGGCTGAAGAAATGGGCATGCTTCAAGAGCGAATTACGACAACAAAAACCGGCTCTATCACCTCGATTCAGGCAGTTTATGTGCCAGCAGACGATTTGACTGACCCTTCACCAGCGACGACCTTTGCGCACTTGGACTCAACGGTGACCTTGTCTCGGGATATTGCGTCTTTGGGCATTTATCCAGCGGTTGATCCGCTTGATTCTACGTCTCGGCAATTAGATCCATTAGTTGTCGGTGAGGAGCACTATAATGTTGCTCAGGGCGTTAAAGGGGTTTTGCAGAAGTATAAAGAACTCAAAGACATCATCGCAATTTTGGGTATGGACGAGCTGCCTGAAGAGGATAAGCTCACGGTATACCGTGCTCGTAAAGTGTCACAGTTCTTCTCTCAGCCCATGCACGTGGCGGAAGTTTTTACAGGCACTCCTGGCGTTTACGTCACTCTTGCTGACACGATCCGTAGTTTCAAAGGTATCCTTGACGGCGAATATGATGATTTGCCCGAAGCAGCATTCAGCATGGTCGGTAATATTGAGCAGGCCATCGAGAAAGCCAAAAACCTGTAGTCATAGAAGGGTACAGAAAGGTATAGGTAGACAAAGATTATGGCTTCAACAGTACTATGCAGCATAGTGAGCGCCGAACTGGAGATTTTCTCTGGTCAGGTACAAATGGTTGTCGCAACGGGAACGATGGGTGAGCTGGGTATTTTCCCCGGGCATACGCCTCTCTTGACCGGCGTAAAGCCTGGCCCGATTCGACTCAAGCTTGAGAATGGCGAAGAAGAGACCTTCTTTGCCTCTGGCGGGTATCTTGAAGTGCAGCCGACGTCTATCACGATTCTAGCCGATACAGCGCTTCGTGCTGATGACATGGACGAGGCCGCTGCGCTCGCGGCTCAGCAGAAAGCCGAGAAAGAACTGTCTGATAACAAAGCCGACATTGATTTTGGTCGTGTTCAAGCAGATATTCAGGAAACAGCTGCCATGCTTCGAACGATTCGCAAATATCGCAAATAGCTGCCATGCTTCGAACGATTCGCAAATATCGCAAATAGCGAAAGTCGCCACCTTTGACGTAAGCTAAAAAAGGCGGCAATGACCGCCTTTTTTATGTGTATTGTTTGCGTCGGAACGCCCGCAAGCTGTTGTGACAAGGTAAACTTATCTCCATGCCTGACTCTATAGAAATCTGTATCCTGGCGGCCGGTAAAGGCTCGCGAATGAAGTCAACTCGGCCAAAAGCTCTGCAGTCCTTGGCTGGACGTCCGCTGCTCGAACATCTCCTCAACACGACCCAAGCATTTTCTGCGACTCGAACTCATATTGTGATTGGCTCTGGCGCAGATCAGGTCCGTGATGCTTTTGCGAAGGCTGATCTGAACTTCGTTGATCAGACCGAACAGCTGGGTACCGGACACGCTGTCCAGCAAGTTCTCCCGTACCTCAGTGCGGATCGACTGCTTATTTTGTTAGGTGATGCCCCTCTTGTGAGCGAGGCGAGCCTGTCTCGTTTACTCGCCGCTGAATGTGATCTCGGTGTCCTCACAGTCGATCACCCGGAGCCATATAACTATGGCCGCATTATTCATGACTTTGATCAGATCAAAGCTATCGTCGAAGAGCGAGATGCGAGCCTCGAAGAGCAGGCGATTCGGGAAATTAATACCGGCGTGATGATTGCTGATACAGCCATGCTTACTCGTTGGCTAGGTGAACTCAGTGCGGACAATGATCAGGGAGAATATTTGCTGACCGACATTGTCTCGATTGCGCGACAGCAGGGTCATAGGGTTGTGGCGGTGAAAGCGGATAACCATCAGGAAGTTCAGGGGGTCAATAACTTCGGTCAGCTCGCCGAGCTTGAACACTACTATCAGGGATTAGCGGTTGCGCGCCTTCAAGCTGAGGGTGTGCAGATTGTTGATCCGGGGCGATTCACCTTAAGAGGTGAGATTATTGCGGGGCAAGATGTCCTAATCGATGTTAACTGCGTTTTTGAGGGGCGAGTCAAGCTGGGCCATAACGTCAAAATCGGTGCTAACGTCGTGATCTGTAATGCCGAAATTGGCAATGGTACGGTCATCAAACCTTTTTCTCATATTGACGGTGCGGTGATCGAGGATAGATGTAGCGTTGGTCCTTTTACACGGCTTCGACCAGGGACCTATTTCGAATCGGAAGTGGCAGTAGGTAATTTTGTTGAGATTAAAAAATCTCGCCTGGGTGTGGGTGCCAAGGCGTCTCATCTGAGCTATTTAGGCGATGCGACAATTGGTAAAGAGGTTAATGTTGGAGCCGGAGTCATTACCTGTAACTACGACGGCGTGAACAAATTTCAGACACATATTGAAGACGGTGTATTTGTGGGCAGTAATACGTCGCTGGTTGCCCCGGTAACGCTCGGTGAGCGGTCTACCATCGCGGCTGGTTCTGTCATTACCACAAACGTACCGAGTCGAGCGCTCGGTGTGGGCCGAGGCAAGCAACGAAACATAGACGGCTGGAAAGGCCCGAGAGAACAATAATGTGCGGAATTGTTGGTACGGCGACTCGGCGTAAATCTGCCGGCATCCTAATTGAGGGATTGCAACGTTTAGAATATCGAGGCTACGATTCGGCTGGATTTGCGATACTCGACGATCAGGGAAAGCTGCAGCGCGAGCGCCGGGTCGGCAAAGTGAAAGCCTTACGTGACGCTCAGGCAGACTCTCACCTGGATGGTCAGCTTGGCATTGCCCACACGCGCTGGGCAACGCATGGCAAGCCAACAGAAGCTAATGCCCATCCACATACATCCAGTGACGTCGTGGCGGTAGTGCACAACGGCATCATCGAAAATCATGAAAACCTGCGAACATCGCTTCAAAAATCGGGTTATGTTTTTGAGTCCGAAACCGATACGGAAGTTATTGCTCATCTGGTGCACCGCGAAGTCGAAAAGGCGGGGAACTTCCGTCTTGGTGTAGAGCAGGCGCTTAGCTATCTGAAAGGAGCTTATGCTATCGCCGTGATTCATGCTGACTATCCCGATCATATTGTTGCCGCGCGCCTTGGGAGCCCCCTTGTCGTCGGACTTGGCATTGGTGAAAACTTTGTGGCATCAGACCCTCAAGCGCTAAGGCCGGTGACGGATCGCTTTATCTTTCTCGATGAGGGAGAACTTGTCGATGTGAGTGCTGATTCAATCGAAATTGTGGGCTCTGTTCTTTCGGATATCACCTCTCGGATCGTGACACTGAGCGACGTTCAGGACGGCGCAGATAAAGGTAATTATCGTCACTTCATGATGAAAGAAATCCATGAACAGCCACATACAGTTCGTACAACACTTGAAGGGCGAGTCACCGATAAGCGTATATTGGTCGACGCCTTTGGGGTTGGTGCCAGTGAGATTTTCACTCGTGTTGAGGCGATTCAGATTGTGGCCTGCGGCGGTAGCTATTACACCGGTATGGTGGCGAAGTATTGGATTGAACAAATATTGGATCTGCCCTGTAGTGTCGACATTGCCAGTGAATTTCGCTATCGAGAGGTGGCGGTTGTCAAAAATACTTTGTTCGTCACAATTTCCCAATCTGGCGAGACAGCGGACACCCTTGCGGCGTTACGAGATGCCACATCGGAACGATACGTAGCCAGTCTTTGCCTTTGCAATGTACCCAATAGCTCCCTCGTTAGAGAATCTGACCTCGCGCTGATGATAAAGGCCGGTCCAGAGATCTGTGTCGCATCAACGAAGGCTTTTACGACCCAACTGGTTGACCTTATGCTTCTGGTGCTGGCGATCGGTAAACAAAAAGACATGGATGAGCAAACGGAACTGGCAATTGTCACAGCTCTTCACCAGGTACCCGAGCTCATTGAAAAAGTTCTGGCGATCGATAGCGAGATAAAAGCGATCGCCGAACATTTTGTTGAAAAAAATCACGCATTGTTTCTGGGTCGCGGCAGTCATTTCCCTGTGGCCATGGAAGGCGCACTCAAACTCAAAGAGATTTCCTACATCCATGCAGAAGGTTATCCCGCTGGGGAACTCAAGCATGGACCGCTGGCTCTGGTAGACGAAGACATGCCCGTGGTGGCGGTCGCACCTAACGGCCAACTGTTGGATAAGATCAAGTCCAATCTCCAAGAAGTTCGAGCCCGGGGTGGTGTGCTCTATGTCTTTGGTGACGAGACACAATTTACGGAAACAGAAGGCCTTAACCTGGTGGCCATGCCCTTTTGTGATCCCCTGATCTCGCCTATTATCTATACGATTCCTATGCAGCTTCTGGCCTACCATGTTGCGGTAATGAAGGGTACGGATGTCGATCAGCCCAGGAATCTGGCCAAATCAGTCACGGTAGAATAGATGGATGTCTCTGGCCTTCTTGATGGACTTAATGATGCGCAACGGCAAGCCGTTGCGGCGCCGCCTGGTAGCTATTTGGTGCTCGCGGGTGCCGGAAGCGGAAAAACCCGTGTACTTACAAACCGAATTGCGTGGCTAATCCAGACCGAGGGAATCTCACCCTTTAGTGTTCTTGCGGTGACCTTCACCAATAAGGCGGCGGCGGAGATGCGTTCTCGCATCGAGAGCTTGATGTCGATGCCTGTGCGAGGCATGTGGGTTGGGACTTTCCATGGAATTGCTCATCGCCTGCTAAGAACACATTGGCAAGAAGCTAAGCTGCCTCAAAACTTCCAAATTTTGGATGCTGATGACCAACTAAGACTGATTAAACGCATCATTGCTAGCCTCGATCTCGACGAGAAAAAATGGCCTGCAAGACAAGCCGTCTGGTTTATCAATGGCCAGAAAGATGAAGGTTTGCGACCACAGAATATTGAGGACTTTGGCGACGTTTATGTGAAAACTCACCTGGATATTTATCGCGCCTATGAAGATGCCTGCCAGCGGGGCGGCATGGTGGATTTTGCAGAACTGCTACTCCGCGCGCATGAACTTTTACTGAATAATGCGCCAATTCTTGAGCACTACCGAAAGAGATTTAGCTATCTGTTGGTAGATGAGTTTCAGGACACTAATTCTATTCAATATGCTTGGCTGCGTGTGTTGGCTGGTGATAACGACAACCTATTCGTCGTCGGTGATGATGACCAATCCATTTATGGTTGGCGAGGCGCCAAGATTGAAAATATTCAAAAATTCAGTCAAGACTTCCCGGCGAGTGAAATGATTCGGTTGGAGCAAAATTACCGTTCTACCGCGACCATTTTGAACGCAGCCAACGGCCTGATTGATCAGAATGTGGGTCGACTTGGTAAAGAGCTTTGGACGGCGAGTGGAGACGGCGACCCTATTAATCTATATGCAGCATTTAACGAGATAGATGAGGCACGTTACATTGTTTCGCGAATTAAAGACTGGAGCACCCAGGGCAATAACTTTCGTGAAACCGCTATTTTGTATCGATCCAACGCCCAATCGCGTGTGCTCGAAGAAGCATTATTGCGCTCTCAGATTCCCTATCGGATCTATGGCGGTCAGCGCTTTTTCGAGCGTATCGAGATTCGAAATGCACTGGCCTATATGCGGCTCGTCAGTCACCGGGATTCCGATGCGGCATTTGAGCGAGTCGTGAACACGCCAACCCGGGGCATGGGCGACAAGGCGTTGGGGGACATTCGCATACTGGCCCGGTCAGCCAATATTAGTATGTGGCAGGCCTCGTCTCGTCTTGCTGATTCGGCGGACATGACTGGCCGAGCCAAAAATGCCATTAAGGGATTTTTGCAATTAATCAACACGATGGATGACGCCACTTCAGAATCAAACCTCGCCGAGCTGGTCGATATCGTGATCGAGCACAGTGGTCTCAAATCATACTACGAGAAAGAGAAAGGCGAGCGAGGGCAAGCCCGATTAGAAAACCTGCAAGAACTCGTGACAGCTGCAAGAACCTTTGATCCAGAGGAGGATACTCAGCAAATTGAAGAACTACCGGAGCCGATGACTCCGCTTGATGAATTCCTGGGCCATGCCGCGCTTGAAGCGGGTGACGGTCAGGGGGACGCGAATCAAGATTGTGTGCAGATGATGACGTTGCACAGTGCGAAAGGGTTGGAGTTTCCGCTGGTTTTTCTCGCCGGGCTGGAGGAAGGTCTTTTCCCCCATAAGATGTCGTTAGAAGAGCCTGGTCGTCTGGAGGAAGAGCGGCGCCTTTGCTACGTCGGGATTACTCGCGCGATGAAGCAACTTTATCTTACCTATGCAGAATCACGACGAATTAACGGCCAAGAAAACTACAACCGTGTATCCAGGTTTGTGACTGAGATCCCGGAAGAATTGGTGCAAGAAGTGAGACTAACCAATGTGGTGACTAAACCTGCGAGGGCGGTCCGCCCGAGAAAAGCTGGATTTGACATAGAGATTGGTGGCACAGACATTAGGCTCGGCCAGCGAGTGGTTCATGGCAAATTTGGCGAAGGCGTGGTGTTGAATTATGAAGGTGAAGGAAAACAAGCCAGAATTCAGGTGAACTTCAACTCCGAAGGCAGTAAGTGGTTAATGTTGGCTTATGCGAACCTGCAGCCAGCTTAAGTATTCTTTATGAGGCTACCAATGTTAAGAGTATTTTGTATTACCTTGTTGTCACTCGGGCTTGTCGCCTGCGGTGGTGAGAACACAAATGGCAGCGCGACAGACACTGCGTCTGGCACCGGAATAAGAGCAGCACCTGAAAAGGTCATCAAGTGGCGGATGGTCACAACCTGGCCGAAAAATCTTCCGGGTCTAGGTCGTGCGCCAGAGATGCTCTCGGAGAAAGTAAAGATCATGAGCAATGGCCGGCTCCAGATTACGGTCTATGGTGCTGGCGAAATAGTTCCGGCCATGGGCGTCTTTGATGCCGTGTCGCTTGGCAATGTAGAAATGGGTCACGGCGCTGCCTACTACTGGAAAGGCAAGGTGCCAGTGGCGCAATTTTTTACGGCAGTACCCTTCGGTCTAACGGCTCAAGAGATGAATGGCTGGCTGCAGTACGGCGGCGGGATGCCGCTCTGGGAAGAATTGTACGGTCGATATAATCTGGTGCCACTCGCATGTGGCAATACAGGAACACAGATGGCGGGTTGGTTTAATAAAGAGATCAACAATCTAGGTGATCTGAAAGGAATGAAAATGCGCATCCCTGGGCTCGGTGGCGAGGTATTCGAGCGTGCGGGTGGTACGGCAATCAATTTACCCGGCGGGGAAATTTTTACCAGTTTGCAAACTGGCGTGATAGATGCGACTGAATGGGTGGGTCCTTACAATGATCTGACTTTCGGTTTGCATCAGATTGCGAAGTACTACTACTACCCTGGCTGGCAGGAGCCTGGTCCCACGCTTGAAGCGATCGTTAACAAGGAAGCGTTTGAAACTTTACCGGCTGACCTTAAAGAGATTCTTCGAATGGCATCCAGGGCCGTGAATGATGATTTGCTGGCGGAATATACCGCCAGGAATAATGCCGCTTTACGCGAACTAGTCGACAAACACGGTGTTGACCTAAGGCCTCTGCCGGATGATGTATTGCAAGAGTTGCATAGAATTTCGAATGAAGTCATCGCAGAAATTCCTGGTGATGATGAACTCGCGCAACGGATCTATCGGTCCTATATTGATTATCGTGACGGCGTTGTTGACTATCAGGATATTGCCGAGCGTGCTTACGTCAATGCCAGAGCGAAGGCGCTGCAAAAATAAAAGCCTTATGGAAAAAACCATTCGCAAGCGCAATTGCGAGCTGACTGATGCTACCTGGGGAATAGAACGCCTGGTAGCCAGGTTGCCAGACGAGGTTCAGCAGCCAAAACGAGTAGCATCAAAAGTTGTATGGCAATAAAAGGAATCACCCCCTTATATATCTGTATTGTCGTCACACCCTCCGGCACAACACCGCGCAAATAGAACAAGGCAAAACCGAACGGTGGTGTTAGGAATGATGTCTGTAAGTTGATGGCGATCATCACGCCCAACCAGATTGGATCGAGCCCCATCGCGAGTAGTACCGGCCCTACAATTGGCACCACCACAAATGTGATTTCGATAAAATCTAGAATGAAGCCCAGCAGAAAGATCACCACCATAACGAGTATGGTCGCCTGAACAACGCCGCCTAGGTGAGAAAACAAATGATGCACCATCTCCTCGCCGCCAAAGCCGCGAAACACGAGCGAGAAGATCGACGCACCCACCAGAATAAAAAATACCATCGCGGTCGTACGCATTGTCGAGTCGCAGGTGTCGAAAATTTGCGAGAGGCTCAGTGTTCGGCTGGCGAGCGCAATAGCCAACGCGCCCATTGCCCCGACGGCTGCAGCTTCGGTCGGCGTTGCTATACCGGTCAGAATCGATCCCAGCACCGCGACTATTAGCGCGATAGGTGGGGCGATGCTCGTCAACACATCGAGCAACCTGACGTCTGGTTGTTCCTTGGCGGGTGGCGCGAGATCCGGACGAAGGAACGCGACCGTGACAATGTAAATCAGATAGAGGCAGACCAGAACCAGGCCTGGAATAATTGCGCCGGCAAAGAGATCACCAACGGAAATTGTCTTTGGGCTAAAGATTCCCTGTTTCAGTTGCGCCTGTTGGTAGGCGTTGGATAAAACATCACCCAGCAACACGAGCGCAATCGATGGTGGAATAATTTGCCCCAGGGTTCCCGTTGCGCAAATGGTGCCGGTGGCGAGGCTAGGGTTGTAGTTTGCTTTCAACATTGAAGGCAGTGACATCAATCCCATGGTAACGACGGTTGCGCCGACAATCCCGGTGCTGGCAGCCATTAGCATGCCGACGAGCGTGACGGCGATACCGAGACCACCCGGGAACTGACCAAATAGCCCGCTCATGGCAGTGAGCAGCTTTTCTGCGATTCTGGACTTTTCCAAAATCACCCCCATCAATACGAATAGCGGCACAGCCATTAATGTCTGATTACCCATGATGCCGAATAAGCGATTGGGTGTGGCGAGTAAAAATGAAGGCTCGAATGTGCCTGTTGCGACGCCAATCGCGGCGGCAATCAAAGCGGTTCCGCCGAGGGTGACGGCGACCGGATAACCCGCCAGGAGCAGCACAAAAACCGCTGCGAACATCATCAGCGCCGCATATTCAACCATGGTTCGACTGGCCCAAGCGTAACAGGCTGCGCAGAAGCTCTGCGAGCCCTTGTAGAATGAGTAGTCCAGCGCTGATCGGAATGATTGTTTTAAGGAGGTAGACGAATGGCAGGCCGCCCGGTTCAGCCGAGCCCTCTTTTAGTTGCCAGGAAAAGCTGACGTAATCTAAGCTGGCGTAGAGGATAAAACCGCACATCGGCAGCAGGAAAAGTGAGGTGCCTACCAGGTCGACAATCGCTCGGCCTCGATCCCCTAGCCGCTGGTATATGATGTCGACCCGAACATGACCACCCTGCTTGAGCGTGTAGGCAAATCCCAACATAAATACAGTCGCATGCATATAAAGGACAGATTCTTGTAACTTGACTGCACCATAGTCGAATCCATAACGACTGATGACGACGATAAATGTTGCGATCAACATAAGGCCCAACAGCGGAGCCACGAGCTTTCCTGTTAGGTCAGCCAATTGGTCCAGCAATCTGAGTGGCCTCGTAAACAAGTGCAGCAAACGTCAGTGTTCCATCCACGAAAGAGTCGGATACTACCATGTTAGTGAGAGGTGGCTGGTGTATCTGAAAATTGCCTGACATGTGCTTGGAAGGCCTGCTGCAGTTGATCGAATATTGGACGCTGGGCTCTGAGGTGCTGGTCGCCGACGGCAGATACGGGAATCATCTCCGCACCGGTTCCGGTGAGAAAGCACTCATCTGCGGTGACCAGGTCCATGGGGGTCAGCGGACACTGTTCAGTGGCGATATTGTGTTGCTCGGCTAACTGAAGAACGACTTTTCGAGTAATGCCGTCTAGAGCGCCCTCACTGATGGGGGGCGTCATCAATACACCTGCTTTGACGATAAAAATGTTGTCTGCGCTGCCTTCTGCTATGCGTCCCCATTGATTGAGCAATATTGCTTCACTAGCACCCGCGGCGGTGGCCTCTCTTCTGGCCATTATCTGATTCAGATAGTTGAGGCTCTTTATTCTTGGATCCAGCTGATCAGGGCTGAAGCGCCGTGTTGCTGCAACAATGACCTTGATGCCTTTTTGTAAAATCACATCTGGCACCAGACTCAACTGATCGACGATGATGATGGTGCGGGGGTTGGCGCACAGCGTTGAGTCTATGCCAAGCGGTCCCGCCCCTCGAGTGACGATTAAGCGGATGTAGCCGTCCCGTTGATCTGAAGCTTCCACTGTGGCTTCGATCGCCTGCACCATTTGCTGACATGGCATGGGAAGCTTTAGTCCAATGGCGCAGGCGGAGTCAGCTAGTCGGTCAAGGTGTTCGGCGCAGCAAAACACACGCTTATTGTAGAAACGCAGTCCCTCGAATACCCCGTCTCCATAAAGTAGGCCATGATCCATTACCGAAATGTTAGCGGCCTCTGAGTTTACTAACTGGCCATCGATACTAAAAGTCGGCATCTTTCACGCCTCCGAATCAAAAATGTTGCGTAATTGCTCGTAGTTGTTACCAAAACGGTCCGTGAGCGGTTCATTGAGAAAACGCGTAACTTTGGTGATGTAAACGTCATGCTTGACGTAGTCTTCGGCTACCGTCACAAATGCCCGGTTGCGCGACCAGGAAGCGTCTAGTCCCCCCTCTTCGATTAAATTGGCAATAACGACTACTTCGCCGTCGACCACCAGAGTGAAACCGCGTCCCCCCTTCTCGGTGTACAGGGTTTCTTCGACGGGGTGATGGTAGGTTGCGCCGATGATCGTCGCCGGTTGTCCGAAGTGAACGAGTGCGATGTTGATATCGCGTGCCTCCGCCGCCTCGAGGTCACCTCTAATCCAGCCAAGCTCCGCTGCCCAGCAGGAAATCAGAATCGATTTTTGTGCACTTTGGACAATTGCTGTGGACTTCTCGATAAGTTTCGCCTGGTTGACTAAAGGCCATATAAAATCGGGTTCTTGGCTAGATTTCAGCGTCCCTAGGAGTGGTAATAACTCATCGGTACGATGCCGAATTTGTTGGTTAAGTTGCTCAATGAGCGCGTCGGGCGGAAGTGCAACGTAGTGTGGGTTATCTGCAACATTTGACTCTGAGAAACGGACGATGCTCCTGCGTAGCAGCTTGTTGAGCGTTTCGTAGATTTTTGAACTGGGGACCCCGGAGCGCTTAGCGATATCGTAAGCGCCACTGGGTTGCGCCTCTAAGAGTGCAACATAGGCTTTTGATTCATAGGCGGTGAAACCTAGTTGTTGGAGCAAATCGAGTGTTTTGTCGAGCATAGGAACTTGTCGATTAAGTATTAACTACAATGGTAGTTAATACTTGCTGCTAACGCAATCTAGAATCCGAAGTGGGCCAAAATCCCAATAAATACCGCCAGACCCACCCAGTGGTTGTTACGGAATGCACTGAAACACAGATCTCTATCTCGGTGACGAATCAGGTATTGCTGATAGACCAATAAGCTGGCCGCAACCACAAGGCCAAGATCGTAGTACCAGCTGAGCTCAATATGCCGGTGCAATAGTAGGAGTATTGAGAGGAAAAGCAGCTGAAGTATGCCAATGATGAGCTTATCCATTTCAGCGAATAATATGGCTGTGGATTTGATGCCCAGTTTTACGTCATCGTCTCGATCAACCATGGCCAGCTCGGTATCGTAAGCCACGGTCCAGATTACGTTGGCGACGACTAGCAGCCAAGCAAAGTTGGGAATCTCTCCGCTAACAGCGGCAAAACTCATTGGAATACCGAAGGAGAAAGCGACACCCAGGACGACCTGGGGCAAATAGGTGACTCGCTTCATAAACGGATACAGTCCGGCCACGCCAGCGGCCGCAAATGCGAGGAGTATGGTTTCGATATTGGTTGTGGCAACGAGAACTAAAGCAAAAAACAAAAGAATCGCCATAAACGTAATCGCATCTTTTATATCCAGCGCGCCACTCGCAAGGGGTCTGTTAGACGTCCGTTTGACCTGCCGATCAAATTTTCGATCGGCAATATCGTTGATTATGCAGCCAGCCGACCTTGTTAGTACCGTGCCAATGACAAAGACAATAAGCAGGTGCCAACCAGGAAATCCTTCAGCCGCTATCCAGAGTCCCCACAGGGTAGGCCACAACAACAAATAGATGCCGATGGGCTTATCCAGTCTGGCGACCGCCAGCAGTTGGGGTAACTCTGCTGATAAGCGCTCCATCAGATCGCTGTAAGGCCTATTCACCGTTTTGTCCCGCCCTATACAAATCGGTTAGTATACCCGCTTACCCGGATTCGGGCTTTTTTTCAATTTTATCGGATTACTAAAGACTAATGAAAAAGTGGCAATGTATTGTTTGCGGTTTTATCTATGACGAAGCCGAAGGCTTACCAGAGGAAGGCCTTGCGCCAGGCACCCTATGGAAGGACATTCCAGATGACTGGTGTTGTCCTGAGTGTGGCGTAAGTAAAGAAGATTTTGAAATGGAAGAACTATAAACCAGCTTTACGACCAGCTTTAAAAGAGCTTTCGAGCATCAGTAAACAATGTTAATAGACAAGATCTATCGAAATCATCTATCTAAAACCGCTGTATAAAAATGCGCTAAAAACTGCGCCATAAACGAAAGGCGACCTTATGAAACAAGACAACCTGACTCGCGATATCTTGATCGGCATGACAGCTGGTATTTTGCTTGGGTCCCTCATCCACGTGCTGACCCCTGGGGACGACAATTTCCTTAAAACATTTCTGGTTGACGGCGTTCTTGATATTGGCGGTAAGGTGTTTGTCATCAGCTTAAAGCTCTTAGTGGTGCCTCTCGTATTTGTGTCTCTGGTTTGCGGGTCCAGTAATCTGGGCGGTGGTTCAAGTATGGGCCGAATTGGACTAAAAACCGTGTCGCTCTATATGATGACGACGGGCATTGCCATCAGTCTTGCGCTCATTGTCGCTATCATCATCGAGCCAGGTGTTGGCATTAACTTATCCAGCGCAGCTGAGTTTTCGGCAAAAGACGCACCCTCTCTTAAGCAAGTCATCGTCAACATTTTCCCTTCAAACCCTGTTAAGGCGATGGCAGAGGGCAATATGTTGCAGGTCATCGTGTTTGCCATATTGGTTGGCATTGCGTTGACGAAGAGTGGCGACGCCGGGCAACGTGTTAAAGCCCATCTTGAAGATTGGAACGAAGTTGTGATGCGGCTCGTCATGATGCTTATGGCGATCGCACCCTATGGCGTTTTCTGCTTGCTGGTAAGCCTATTCGCCAATATGGGCTTCACCGCAATTATTGATCTGTTCAAGTATTTCATCACTGTTGCGGGTGTGCTCGCGCTACATTTCTTGCTTACCTACGGCTCTATGGTTCAATTTCTTGCCCGTCTGAACCCGGTTGGGTTTTTCAAGCGACTCGGTCCCCTAATGGCCTACGCTTTTAGTACCTCGAGTAGTAACGCCACCATCCCTGTGACGCTTGATACTGTAGAACGTAGACTGGGTGTAAAAAACGAAGTGGCCTCATTCACTGTGCCGTTGGGCGCAACGATCAATATGGATGGCACCGCTATTATGCAGGGTGTTGCGACTGTATTTATCTCCCAGGCTTACAACATTGAGATTGGTTTGATGGGTTATCTGATGGTGATTTTGACTGCCACACTGGCATCAGTCGGCACTGCAGGTGTTCCAGGCGTCGGTCTGATTACCCTGGCGCTCGTGCTTCAGCAGGTTGGCCTACCAGTAGAAGGTATTGCGTTGATTATCGGCGTTGACCGTCTATTAGATATGATGCGAACGGCTGTCAATGTGTCTGGCGACGCAACCGTTTCAACTATCGTCGCTAAAAGCGAAGGTAAGTTTGATACGGCAATCTACGAAGGCAAGGTGCCGGCACCTCAGTCTGGGCTATAAATCTATACGCCAACATTAGACCCTAACCCAGATCCTGAATCTGAGGGTTTAGACCTGGCTAATGACCTCGGGCATGGTTAGCCAGCGGTCCATCAGCGCCTCTGCCGTATCATTGTCGTCAATCAGTATCTTGTCGGCCAGTGATCGAATGTCATCAAGCATATGACCGTCACGAACCAGGTCAGCGAGCCTGAATTGTAATTCTCCCGACTGACGGCTACCGAATATTTCACCGGGCCCTCTGATTTTTAGATCTTGCTCAGCGATGAAAAAGCCATCCTGACTTTCGCGCATGACATTCAAGCGCTGTTTTGAAATAGCGCCAAGCGGCGGATGGTAGAGCAGCAGACAAAAACTTTCTTTGCTGCCACGCCCGATTCTGCCGCGCAGCTGGTGTAGCTGCGCTAGTCCCAGCCGCTCGGGATTCTCAATGACCATCAGACTGGCATTAGGCACATCTACACCCACTTCAATGACGGTAGTTGCGACCAGCAGATCTATTTTTCCCGCCTTAAACGCGTTCATAACCTCAGTCTTATCTTGAGCCTTCATTCTGCCGTGGATTAGGCCAACTCTGAGTGAGGTCAAAGCGTCTGTTAGCTGTTGAGCGGTAACCTCAGCGGCCTGACATTGGAGTACCTCTGATTCATCGATGAGCGTACAAACCCAATAAGTTTGATTACCTTGCTTGCAGGCGGCCTCAACCCTTTGGACGACATCGACGCGTCTACTATCTGGTAACACAGTGGTGGTGATGGGTATGCGGCCTGGGGGAAGTTCGTCAATCACACTGACATCCATATCCGCATACAAACTCATCGTGAGTGTCCGAGGTATGGGCGTTGCTGTCATGACGAGCTGATGAGGGAGCTGGCCGTTATTTTCTCCCTTCTGCCTCAGCGCCAGGCGTTGATGGACACCGAACCGATGTTGCTCATCAATAATCACCAGCCCGAGATTTTTGAATCGGACGGAATTCTGAAACAAGGCGTGAGTGCCGATGATGACCGACGCGGTTCCGTTCTCCAGCAAGGCCAGTGTTTCTGCTTGCTTTTTTCCTTTGATTTTCCCGGTTAGCCAGGCCACTTGTATGCCCAGTGGCGCTAGCCACCCGCTAAAGTTGATGAAGTGTTGCTCGCTCAAAATCTCTGTCGGCGCCATGATGACGGTTTGGTAACCACTATCGTTTGCCAGCAGGCTGACGAGAGCAGCCACAACCGTTTTACCAGAACCCACATCACCTTGTACGAGCCGTAACATCGGCACGGCGCGACGCAAATCATTTTCAATTTCCCCAACGACTCGTGATTGAGCAGCAGTCAGAGAAAAATCGAGATTACGAAGAAATTGAACCTGGCTTGGTGCTGTTTTTAGGAACGCTTTTCCCGCTAGCCTTTGAGCTTGTTGTTTGATTTTACGCATGCTGAGATGGTGTGCTAACAGCTCTTCAAAGGCGAGGCGCGCTAACGCTGGGTGTTTCCCGGCAGCAAGCACTTCAAGGTCGACGTCCGGGCTAGGCGCATGTGCTGTGATTAACGCCTGATTGATATCAGGTGTTTGTAGTTCAGCATATTGCTCACCGATACTGCTAATCACCCTGCCCTTTTCCATAAGCTCGAGTACCTGGGTAACAATCTTGCGAAATCGTTGTTGGCTCAAACCCTCTGTAGATGGATATACCGGTGTGAGTGAAGTTTCAAGAGGCGCATCTAAGTGGTCATACTCTGGATGATACATTTCCAGACCTGCAGCGCCTCGGCGGACTTCGCCGAAACAACGAATGGTAGAACTGTTAGAAAGGTTTGTTTGTTGAGCACGGGAAAAGTGGAAAAACCGTATCGTCAGAGTCCCCGTCTGGTCCTGAATCTTGGCCAGTAAACTCCTGCGCCGCCCAAACGCAACATCGCAAGCGAGTACTTCACCTTCAATCAGTGCGGTGGTGCCGGGTTGTAACGCACCGATAGGTGTTGTTTGTGTGCGATCTTCATAGCGCAGCGGGAGGTGAAACAAGACGTCCTGAAGGGTGTCGATGCCAAGTTTTGCGAGTTTTTCTGCCAGCGCCGGACCGACCCCAGACAAGCTGGTCACATTAGCCTGGTCGAGTGTGGTTAGCATTAATCGGGAATAGCGACGATTGCATCAACCTCGACGCTTGAGCCTTTTGGCAACGCGCTGACTTCAATCGCTGCTCTCGCCGGATAAGGTTCTTGTAATATTGCAGCCATTGCGGTGTTAACCAGTGGAAAGTGATTTAGGTCAGTCAGATATACGTTGAACTTAAGGGCTTGATTGAGATCTGTGCCAGCAGCATGACAAACCGCCGCCAGGTTTTTAAATACTTGCTGAATCTGCTCCTCGATATCGTCGCTGACCAGGATCATAGACACAGGATCAAGCGGTATCTGTCCCGAAATATATAAAGTCTTCTGGTGAGCCACCGCCTGGGAATAGGTGCCAATCGCTGCCGGTGCAGCGTCCGTGGAAATAAATTTTTTCATCTAGCTTTTTGTCCGTGTGATTTTGTTGATGCTACGAATGGTGCGGAGTCGTTTGATCACTGCTGCCAGGTGCCTTCTATCGCGAACAGTCAATACGATGTTGACGGTGGACAAGGCCGCATCGCGTTCTACCATGTTCATTCGTTCAATATTTGCGTCGGCGTTGGTGATGGTACTTGCCAGCGAGGCGATCATGCCCTTCTCATGCTCCAGTTCAACACGCAGTTCAACCGAATATTCGTCATCTACGTTGGGGTCCCATCGGACTGGCATAATTTCCTGTGGCCGGCCACGAAATTCATGCATATTACGGCAGCCGTCGACGTGAACGACCATGCCTTTGCCTGCCGAAATATGGCCGATGATTGGATCGCCAGGAATCGGTTTGCAGCATTTGGCGTAGGTCACGACCAAACCTTCAGTGCCTCTAATGGCGAGAGGCGCATGTTGGTCTGGTTCAGTGAATGTTTCACCTTTATCTGTGAGAAGTGCTCTGGTAATGATAAAAGCCATCTGGTTACCCAGACCAATCGCTTCCAGCAAGCCGTCCATATCCGGTAAGTTTTTTTGTGTTAACACGTGATCCCATTGTTCCTGGGTAATATCGTCAAAGTCTCTTGACTGGGTCTCGAGTGAACGTTCGAGTAGTCGCCGACCCAGTTCAATCGACTCACTGGATTGCTGGTTTTTGAGCGCATGGCGAATACTGCCTCTGGCTTTTCCTGTGATCACAAAACTTAGCCAGGCAGGGTTCGGCTGGGCGCCGGGGGCCGTAATAATCTCAACCGTCTGACCACTTTCTAATGTCGCAGACAGGGGACCAAGGCGTCGGTCTATGCGACAAGCTACGCATGTGTTGCCTATATCAGTATGCACGGCATAGGCAAAATCTACCGGAGTGGCACCATGGGGTAGGTCGTAAATTTGTCCGGCCGGTGTGAAGACATAAACCTCATCAGGGAATAGGTCGATCTTAACGTTCTCTATGAATTCAAGGGAATTGCCCGCACTCTGCTGAATTTCTAGCAATCCCTTCATCCATTCTCGGGCGCGCTTGTGGCTGCCAGATGTCGATTCGTCACTGGTCTTATATAGCCAATGACCAGCGATACCGTTGTTAGCCACCATTTCCATTTCGAAGGTACGGATTTGTATTTCAATCGGCAGACCATGCATGCCAAACAGAGTGGTGTGAAGTGATTGATAGCCGTTTGCTTTAGGTATTGCGATGTAATCTTTGAAACGGCCAGCGACGGGCTTGTATAGGTTATGTACAGCGCCTAGCACGCGGTAACAGGTGTCAACATCATTGACGATAATGCGGAAGGCATAGACGTCCATGATTTCAGAGAAAGATCGACGCTTGCTGCGCATCTTGTCATAGATGCTATAGAGGTGTTTCTCTCGACCAACCACCTCGGCCAGAATTTTTTCCCGCACCAGACAAGATTCTATTGAAGACAGAACCTTGCTAACGACTTCCTTGCGGTTGCCCCTGGCTTTTAAAACAGCCTTCTCAATCATTCGAGATCTGAGTGGATGCATGGCCCTAAAACCGAGCTCTTCAAACTCTACTCGAATGGTGTTCATGCCTAAGCGGTTGGCAATCGGCGCGTAAATCTCAAGGGTTTCCTTCGCGATGCGGCGGCGCTTTTCTGAATCGAGGGCGCCAAGCGTGCGCATGTTATGAAGTCTGTCTGCGAGTTTGACCAGAATGACTCGTATGTCCTTAGCCATTGCCAAAGTCATTTTCTGAAAGTTTTCAGCCTGAGCTTCTGCACGTGACTGAAACATGCTTTTCAGTTTGCTCACCCCATCAACGAGGTTCGCAACATCTTCGTCAAACTGTTTGGAGAGAGTATGCTTAGGTACACCCGTGTCTTCGATTACATCGTGTAATAGGGCGGCCATTAGGCATTGATGATCCATATGCATGTCTGCAAGGATGGCAGCAACAGCGAGAGGATGGTGGATATAGTCTTCACCGGACTTTCGTCTCTGGCCTGTGTGCGCGGTTTCTGCGAAGTAGTAGGCCTTCTTAACCTGTTCTATCTGGGTCGGTTCCAAATACTGAGCGAGGTCTAGTGCAAAAGAGTCAATCGTTAGCAATGAGTGCTCCGATTGACTCGACTGTGCGAGTAAAAGTTAGAAGTCTGCGACAGGTTGGTTGAGTCCATCAGTTTCCGTGTTAATCACCAGGTCATGTTCTTCTTGCTGGGGCTTTTCGCTGAGAATGGAGGCATCGATTAGACCCTCTGCGATCTCACGCAGCGCCAGCACTGTTGGCTTATCATTTTCTATCGGCACAAGCGCATCTCTGCCGCCAGTCGCGATTTGTCGAGCACGCTTGCTGCTAACCATAACCAGTTCGAAGCGATTCTCGACATTTTCCAAACAATCTTCAACGGTCACTCTAGCCATTTCTTTCTCCCATTCTCGTGTGTTCAACCCTGGTGTACAGGGCCGCGCATTTTAACGAAAATTACGAGGTAAAAACAATAGCTTAGGGAGATGTTGTAAGCAATTCCGATAACAGGCTTCTTTGTGCTTCAAGTTGACGTTTCAGGCTGAAGTCGTGTCCACCGGTTTCGATAATGCTGCGAATTTGGTCAAGAGCCACATCAAAATCGTCATTCACGACCAGGAAATCGAATTCAGCGAAGTGAGATATTTCGTTCATGGCTTCCTGGGTTCTTCGCTCAATAGCCGCAGTGTCGTCCTGGCCGCGGTTCTGCAGGCGCTGTTTTAGTGTTGCCAGGGAGGGTGGCAAGATAAATATAGACGTTGCACTGGGCACCTTCTCCCTAATTTGATTGGCGCCCTGCCAGTCGATCTCGAGCACGAGATGCTTACCCAACTGGATGACTTTATTCATGGCGTCGCGGCTGGTGCCGTACAAATTGCCAAACACCTCTGCAGATTCAACAAATCCGTCTTCGGCCTGGAGCGAGCGAAAGGCCGCCACGCTAACAAAATGGTAATTGATGCCAGCCACCTCATGGGGCCGCATTGAACGTGTCGTATGCGACACCGCAACGTCGATATTAGGGCTGAATTCAATTAGAGCCTTGACGAGGCTGGTCTTACCTGCGCCCGAAGGGGCCGCAATGACCACAACTTTTCCGGTTTTTTGGGTCATTCTATGTTTTGTACCTGCTCTCGCATCTGCTCGATGATGACTTTTAGTTCGACAGCCGCAATGGTGGTATTGGCGGCAATTGCTTTCGAGGAAAGGGTATTGGCTTCACGGTTCAACTCCTGCATGAGGAAGTCGAGGCGGCGTCCGGCGGGGTTTTTACTCCCGAGAGTCGACTGCACTTCGGTTACGTGTGTATCTAGTCGATCCAGCTCTTCTGCGACATCGCTCTTTTGCGCCTGATATACAAGTTCTTGCTCAAGCCTACCGGCATCGACATCGACTTTAAGCTCGTTAATGCGGGCTCTGATTTTTTGTTGCTGCCGATCTTGAATGGAAGTCACTTCGCCCCGAACCGAGTTGACGATGTCTGCAAGCTCGAGAAGCTTCGCCCTTATAATGCGTTCCAGCTCAGCGCCTTCTCTTGCTCGCATCGCTGCGAGCGCTTTCACTCCTTCTGAGAAGGTAGTGGTGATTTCTAGCCCAAGCGCATCGCGATCCTGTTCTTCTTGTTCCAGCACGCCAGGCCAATTTAGTAGGTCCAATGTGGTGGGTTGGCGGGCATCAGGAAAGATTGCAGCCAGGTGTTGAGTGGCGCTGAGAAGCTTGTTTACCGCGCCCTGATTGACTCTTAGATTAGTAGGGTCATCGACCTTGCGGTCAATTCGGAGTAAACAATCAACTTTCCCACGCTGTATTTTACTGCGCAGAAGGTCCCGCAGCGCGGGTTCCAAAAACCGCAGCGATTCAGGAATCTTAAAATTCACATCCAGATAGCGCTGATTGACCGAGCGCACCTCCCATACAATACCGCCGGATTCAGCCCGGGCGAAAGCCGTCATGCTATTGGTCATATTATTTTTCGCTTCTTAGCGCCGTTCGATGTTCGTCCCAAGTATAATGGAGTTTAATGTTCTGGTAGGAAATTCAATGTCATTTACTCGATCGGGCGACCGCGCTCTCGATGAAGCACGCGCTGTTACCTTTGAAACAGCATTCACTAAACACGCTGAGGGCTCTGTTTTGGTCTCTTTTGGCGATACGCGAGTGATTTGTACGGCCAGTGTCGATAATGGTGTCCCTGGTTTCTTGCGTGGCAAGGGTCAGGGCTGGCTAACCTGCGAATACGGTATGTTGCCCCGCTCGACCAATACGCGAATGGATCGGGAGGCGGCCCGCGGCAAGCAAGGCGGTCGTACAGTTGAGATCCAGCGTCTTATTGGCCGTTCGCTGCGCAGCTGCATTGATATGAAAGCGCTCGGCGAGTGCACGGTGCGCATTGACTGCGATGTCATTCAAGCAGATGGAGGTACCCGCACAGCTTCTATCACCGGCGGTTGCGTGGCTCTATATCTCGCTCTACAGAAAACAGGTAAAACTGCAGCGTTCACACACTTTGTCGCGGCCATTTCTGTCGGTGTGGTGGAAAATACCCCACTACTCGATTTGGAATATGTAGAAGATTCGTCTGCGGAAACGGATATGAATGTTGTGATGACCGAAACTGGGACCTTTATTGAAGTCCAGGGTACGGCTGAAGGGGTACCTTTTGACCGTGCGGAACTTGATAGCATGCTCGGTCTTGCCGAGAAAGGTATCGCTGAACTGGTCATCGCTCAAAAATCTGCCTGTGGACTGGCCTGATGAAACCCTACCAGGAGCAATTTATCCGTTTTGCAATTGAGCATGGGGTGCTGCAATTTGGTGAGTTTGTTCTAAAATCAGGGCGGGTGAGTCCCTATTTTTTCAACGCCGGCGGTTTTAATACCGGCGCGGCGTTGCACCATCTTGGCCGGGTTTATGCGCAAGCTCTGTCGTCAGCCAATTTGGATTACGATATGTTAATGGGCCCAGCCTATAAGGGGATTCCATTGGTTGCCGCGACGTCCATATCACTGCAGGTAGATCAGCAGCGAGATGTTCCCTTCGTTTTCAACCGCAAAGAAACTAAAGAGCACGGTGAAGGCGGTAATCTGGTGGGTGCACCGCTCATCGGAAAAGTTGTCATAGTCGATGATGTGATTACGGCCGGTACGGCGATTCGTGAGGTAATGAGTATGTTGGCCAATACACCAGCTACCGCTGTTGCCGTGGTCGTCGCGATAGATCGTGAAGAACGAGGCCAAGGCTCGATGTCGGCCATCCAAGAGATAGAGTTGGAGTTTGGAATCAAGGTTGTCAGTGTGATGAAATTGAGCGATATTGTTGGCTATCTTGAAGCTTTGGGTAACAAACAGGATGTCCTGAAAAAGATGAGGACGTACCAAGAGACTTATGGCATTGAAGGCACGGCTTAAATCAAGCGGCATATTAGCAGTGGTTCTCGGCCTAGCATTTATTGCCCCGCCGGTTTCCGCAGAGCTATATAAGTATATGAACGAAGACGGAGTCACCGTGCTCGACAGTCACGTGCCTGCTCGCTATGTTAAAAACGGCTATTCGATTTTAAGTCTTGATGGCAGAATTATTGAAGTGGTGCAGAGAGGACTGTCTGACGCAGAAATCCGAGCGCGTGATTCGGAGCTTTCTGAGCAGCGCGCTCGCGAAAAAGCTGAACGCGAACAGAAGGTCGCGGATCAGAATTTGATGCGAATTTATGGTACCCCGGAAGATGTGGTGCGTGCTCGCGACACAAAGTTGGGGAGCATCGAAGGCTTTATTAACACCAGCCGCAGCAAACTCACGCGCCTTGAAACACAAAAGCGATCTCTAGAATCTCAATTGGCTGATGTTGAGCGAGCCGGTGGAATCATTGGCAAGGATCGGCTTTCGCAGATCAGGTCGATTGAAAATCGAATCCGTAGCAATGAGGCAGAGACCCGAGAAAAACAGGATGAAATGGAACAACTGCGAGCGGACTTCAGCTCTGATCTCAAACGAGTTCGTCAGTTGTATGAATCCCCTTTAGGTGATTAGCCGTCCGCAACTAGCCGTCCGCAACTAGCGCTTTTCAAATATTGCTCTACGTAACACCTGCCATTGTGCCGGCCAGTCCTGTGTTGGCAATCTTTGAAAGTCACTTCGAACAAATTGGCTGATCCGACCTTCAGCGCTTGCTAACATGAGATTTGCCGCCACCGCGATCTCAATTTCGCCCAGCGGATCACCGCGTAATTCTGCTTCGCGAAGTATTTGTTTAAGTTGAATCTCAAACCGATCAAAGAATTGCGCCACCCTTGTTCTGAGTCGGTCTGTCTCTCCGGATAGCGGGTCACCCGTCAAAATTCTCGTGATGCCTGGGTTTCGTTCAGCAAAGGTGAGCAGTAAGTAGAGTGCCTTGTCGCATCGTCCATCGGTGGAGGGCTCATCATTTAAGATGACCTTGATACGAGAAAAGATTGTGTCTTCTATAAACTCGATCAAGCCATCAAACATTTTCGCTTTGCTGGGAAAATGTCGATACAGCGCTGCTTCCGAAACGCCTACTTGTTTTGCGAGCCCCGCAGTTGTGACTCGACCGCCAGGTGTGGCTTCGAGCATTTCGGCTAGTGATTGCAGTATTTGTTGCTTCCGTGAAACCTTTTCATCGCCACTCATAAGGTTTCAGACTCCGTGAGACCGGCAGAAGAAATCATCGTGCCGACCCCCTCATCGGTGAGCAATTCAAGTAATACCGCATGTGCAACGCGGCCATCAATAATCTGGGCGCTGTTGACGCCCTGTGTGACGGCGTCAATCGCACATCGAATTTTGGGTAACATACCACCGCTAATCGTCCCGTCTGCAATGAGCCTCTCCACATCGGCCAGCGCCAGCGAAGAGATCAATTTACCGGATTTATCCTGGATACCTTCAACGTCGGTCAGTAGCATGAGTTTCTCGGCCTTGAGTTCGGCGGCAATCTTTCCTGCCACGAGATCAGCATTAATGTTGTAAGTCGTACCATCTTCGCCAACCCCTATTGGTGCGATGACAGGGATGATATCGCTCTGCGTTAGCAGGTTTAACAGGGCCTGGTTTATTTTGACGACATCTCCGACATGACCGATATCGATAATTTCTGGGGTAGTCAGTTCCGGAGAGGAGCGCTCGATCACCATTTTTTTCGCGACAATGAGTTGAGCGTCCTTGCCCGTCAGGCCAACTGCTTTGCCACCTGCGGTGTTGATCAGGTTCACAATGTCTTGGTTGACGAGCCCACCTAACACCATCTGAACCACGTCCATGGTCTTGCTGTCTGTAACGCGCATGCCATCGACGAAGGTGCTTTCGATTTTCAGTTCTGCCAAGAGTTTGCCGATTTGTGGCCCGCCACCATGCACCAGCACGGGGTTTAGCCCGACTAATTTCATCAATACGATGTCTTGGGCAAACTGTTGTTTCAGCCCCTCATCTACCATTGCATGCCCGCCGTACTTGATGACGATTGTGCGATTGGTAAAGCGTTGGATATAGGGTAGCGCCTCGGTTAAAACGTTGGCGATATTGATGGCTGATTCTCGGCTAAGCGTCATATCTGAGCTCTAAAATGTCAGGCTGGCTTGAACTTCTTTCAGCTTCTCGCGAAAGAGGTTCTGAATATCGTCGAGACTGGCTTCATCGTCGGCCTCGAATCGGAGCGTTAGACATGCCGTGGTGTTAGATGCTCGCACCAGCCCCCAACCTTCTGCGAAATCCACTCGCAAGCCATCGATATCGGTCATTGTTGCATCACCAAAATCCGCAGACTCTTTCAGTCTAGCGACGATGTCGAACTTGTGGGATTCTGCAACGGGAATCCTAATTTCTGGGGTCGAGATGCTTTCAGGGAACTCTTCTAATAACTCGCTGAGACCTTCGGACTGAGAGCCTACTATTTCTAACAAGCGAGCTGCTGTATATAGCCCGTCATCGAACCCGAACCAGCGCTCTTGAAAACAGATGTGTCCGGACATTTCGCCACCAAGAATAGCGTCAGTCTCTTTCATCTTTGCTTTGATGTACGAGTGGCCTGAACGGCACATGACTGGACGGCCGCCGAAACCGCTGATAACACTATTCAGGTGGCGCGTGCACTTGACGTCATACACGACGTCTGAGCCTGGATTGCGAGATACAACGTCTTTGGCGAAGAGCATTAGCAGTCTATCTGGCCAAATGATTTCACCCTCTGCGGTGACCGCCACGAGGCGATCCCCATCGCCGTCTAGCGCTATACCCAGGTCTGCTTCTTCAGACCTGACTGCGATGATTAGATCTTCCAGGTTAGCGGGGACCGTAGGGTCCGGATGATGATTAGGAAAGTTCCCATCCACATCACAGTACATCGGCACGACTTCGCAGCCTAGATTGCCTAGGAGCGTAGGCGCGATATCGCCGGCAATCCCATTACCACAATCCACGACGACCTTGAGTGGCTGCGCCACAACCACATCGTCAGTTATTGCATCCATATAATCATCACGAATGTCTATTTCTGTGACGTCACCATCTCCGCTGACAAAATCCTGGTCTTGATAGCGAGTCAGTAATCTCTGAATGCCATCGCCCATTAGGGCCTGGCCACCTAGCACGACTTTCATGCCGTTGTGGTCCGCAGGATTATGACTGCCGGTTACCATGACGCCGCTGGTCGCAGCGGAATTGTTGGTTGCGTAATAGAGGAGAGGCGTTGGGACAAAGCCAATATTGATAACTTCCCGACCGGTGGAAACCAGACCATCGATGAGTGCGTCAACGATATCCGGGCTCGAGAGACGGCCATCAGCACCCACCACTAACTTGGTTTCGCCCAGGCTGTCGGCCTCGGACCCAATCGCCTGTCCAATACGATAAGCGACCTCGTTGGTCAGAGTCTGGCCGATAACGCCGCGGATATCGTACGCGCGGAAGATGCCAGAAACATCCAGGCCATCCTCTTCTTTTGTTTCATTTTCGAATTCGAGTTCTTCTTCTTCGTAAACCTCGAGATAGCTGCCGTCTTCGTCCACTTCAATGTCAACCGCCTCAGACTGGGCTTCGACTTTAGGTCTGGCGGTAACATTGAGCGGTTTCACTTCCTTTTTCTCGCCCTGTTTCTTACCAAGTCGCGCTAATGTTAGGTCTAGTTCGATGAATTCACTGAGTTCAAAATTTTGACTAGGACTGAAAGTGCCATTAATGGCATCAGCCATTTGATTCTGCAGCAGCGTTGTATCGGATTTTAGAGTGGCAATAATCTTGTTGATCCCGACAAGCACCGCACTAAGAGCAATGAGTAGAAAACCTATAAGCGGTAGGCTAAATAGAACGATATTCCCAACGCTGGCATTGTTTAGTTCGTCGGACGGTTGAAACTGAAGTTTCCAGACTCCGTTGATTAAGTCTCTTTCAAGAATGTCACCCGAACCTTCTCCGGCTTGTAAAAATTCAGTTTGTTGATTCGAATTGAAGGTCTGGATAATGGTAACGCTGCCCTGGATTTCCTCGCTAATTTCGTCCAATAGCGCGGCGGTATCTAGATAAACCATGAGCGTGCCACGAATAGTATCGCTTGAGGGGGGCTTAATGGGGGCGGCCAGGCCAATCACCCAGCGTCCGTTGGCGTTGATCGCTTCTGGATAAACCGTTTCGCCCTGCTCAGCTTTATTGACCAAATCCAGGGACGTATAGGTAAATGGGGGGTCTTCATCACGATCTACTCTGGCCTCGCCAATGCGGATCATCCTGACTCTTACCGCATTTGGAATGAGTTCTCGCAGCCTGGCCTCTTCCAGTGATCTCGCTGAGGCGTCCGCGTTCGCAACCAGTTCTGTCAGCCGGATACTGGTCGCTATATTATTGGCTTGTTTGAGCAGTTTTGTTTGCGCCTGATTCACCCGTGCTCTGGTGTTGTCCGCCGCTTGATTGATCAGACTTTTGCGGTGTGCTTCGGAAACACTGCTCTGCAGAAAGAGCAAGGATATGATGATCGCAACGACGAAGCCGATCGCAATACCACCCAAGGGAACCAAGCTGAAAGCCATCAGATGGCTGTTTGATTTTGAACTCACTCGCAGGCCCCTACTGTTTTCCAGAGGATCCGAAGCCTGATGCCCCGCGATCCGATTCATTAAAATCTTCGACAATTTCAAACTGTGCTTGAACGACTGGCACAATCACCATTTGCGCAATCCGATCGCCTGGCTCAATCGTGAAGGCACTACTGCCACGATTCCAGCACGACACCATAAGCTCACCTTGATAGTCAGAATCGATCAGCCCAACGAGGTTTCCCAGCACAATTCCGTGTTTATGGCCTAGGCCTGACCGGGGTAAAATCATCGCAGCGTATCCTGGATCTGCAATATAGATTGCAAGTCCGGTGGGTATTAGTGTGGTCGTGCCAGGTGCTAATGCCAAAGGTTCATCCAGGCAGGCGCGCATATCGAGTCCGGCGCTACCTTCAGTTGCATGGGCTGGGAGTGGAAAATCACGCCCTACTTTAGGGCTCAGAATTTTCAATTGAATGGCTTTCATTGAATCTGCTCGGCGATCAAGGTGATGATCTTTTGGGACAAGGTACGCTTCGACATCATCGGTAGGCCTAACTCGTCAACCGACCACAAGATGGTCGTGGCATTGTTATCGCTGTTGAAACCGATTGACTGATTTGAAACGTCGTTCGCCACAATCAAATCTAACTTTTTCGCCACCAGCTTCTTGCGCGCATAGTCGATAAGGTTTTCAGTTTCAGCTGCAAACCCAACAGTAAATGGTTTGGGTGTCTGATTCGCGACGGCGGCAATGATGTCGGGATTCTCGATGAGTTCGAGCGTTAAGACTTTCTCCCCGTTCACTTTCTTAATTTTCTGTTCAGCGGTCGTTCTGGGCCGATAGTCAGCCACGGCGGCGACACCGATGAATATATCGCAGTCATGGAGATTCGCCATCACCGCATCGTACATGTCATTGGCTGATGTCACGTGAATCATGTTTGCCCGGTCAACACTGTTCAGTTGGGTTGGTCCTGTTACTAGTGTGACCCTTGCGCCTGCTTCAATCGCAGCCTCTGCCAAAGCATAGCCTTGTTTACCCGAGCTGTGATTAGAAATGTATCGCACGGGATCGATTGATTCACGCGTGGGTCCCGCAGTGATCATGACATGTTTCCCGTCCAGCAGGGTTGATGGAAATAAATTGCCGACGGCATCGACCAACAAGGCGACATCCATAAGTCTGCCTTCCCCAACCTCGCCGCACGCTTGCATGCCAGAATCTGGGCCGAGCATGTGCATGGCGCTAGCGTTTAGTTTCTCTATGTTTGCCTGGGTATTGGCGTTACCCCACATGGCTTGATTCATCGCTGGTGCAACGGCAATCGGGCATTCAGCGGCAAGGCATAGGGTGGTGAGAAGATCATCTCCCTGACCGGAGACAAGGCGGGCAATAAAGTTTGCGCTCGCCGGTGCCACCAAAACCAAATCTGCCCAACGGGCCAGCTCAATGTGGCCCATCACAGACTCGGTCTTTGTATCGAGAATATCGGTATGGACCGGATGTTTAGAAAGAGCCTGCATGGTGAGGGGCGTGATAAATTCTGTTGCTGCGCTGGTCATCACCACGCGGACATCGGCACCTTGATCCTGTAGACGCCTTGTTAGCTCCGCTGCCTTATAAGCAGCTATGCCGCCGGTAACGCCTAACAAAATCTGTTTGTTTGTAAGGTTCATTGCAAAGGGCTCATTGCGCACAGGTGATGATGGTTTTAGATGGCAGACGCTTGCCATCGCGATGTCTAAAGATACCATTCAGGGATTGCGGGTGTAAGTGCTTAATCACATGAAGAATATGATTTTATAAAGGCATCACTTAGACATCTGGGGAAAAAGGGAAAAATGTTGAACTGGCCTGTATCGCAACGACCACGGGAAAAGCTCCTGGCAAATGGTGCTAGCTCGCTTACAGATGTTGAACTGGTTGCGATTTTTCTTCGTACCGGTACACGGTCAAAACCTGTGTTGATAATGGCTGATGATCTGATTAGGCAGCGAGGTGGCATTCGAGGGCTGCTCGATACCGATTATAATACCCTGTGCCGTTGCCACGGCATCGGACTGGCCAAGTTTGTGCAACTTCAGGCCGCCTTGGAGCTTGGCGAGCGATATCTATACGCCCGTTTAGATCGCGGCGATGGTTTGCTCGACCCGTCGACCACGAGGCGGTTTTTGAAAAGCAAATTGCGCGGCTATGACCGGGAAGTCTTCGCCTGTCTTTTTTTGGACAACCAACACCGGGTGATCAGCTACGAAGAATTGTTTTTTGGCACCATTGATGGTGCGAGCGTGCATCCAAGAGAAGTCCTAAAACGGGTGCTTCATCATAACGCGGCAGCGGTCATCTTCGCCCATAATCACCCTTCCGGGATAGCGGAGCCCAGTCAGGCTGACCGGAGGATAACGGATCGGCTGAAGTCAGCGCTGTTGCTGGTCGATGTCAGGGTTCTGGACCACATGATCGTGGGCGATGCTGAAGTCATGTCTTTTGCCGAAGCGGGCTTGATCTGACGATGAAGTGTTTGAATCAAGCCTTCGCTTCTGGTATAAAGCACGGCTCCTTCTACAGCTCCCTGTAATGCCACCGGTTAGTAGGTTTAAGATTCGGCACGTGGGGTGTAAAAAATGCCGTTAAAGCGGCTACAGAATTCAAATTTAAGGCTCAGATCATGTCAAAGGTATGCCAGGTAACAGGCAAGCGCCCGGTCACCGGAAACAACGTTTCCCACGCTAACAACAAAACACGTCGTCGTTTTCTGCCGAATATCCACGATCACAAGTTCTGGCTTGAAAGTGAGAACCGTTTCGTCAAACTTCGAGTTTCTACCAAAGGAATGCGAATCATCGACAAACGCGGTATTGATAACGTTGTCGCAGACCTCCGGTCTCGCGGCGAAAAATTATAAGGAGTTAGATTCCATGAGAGATAAAATCAAGTTGGTGTCTTCAGCCGGTACTGGTCATTTTTACACCACGACTAAGAACAAGCGCACGATGCCAGACAAGATGGAAATCAAAAAGTTTGATCCAGTGGTTCGTAAGCACGTTACGTACAAAGAATCCAAGATCAAGTAAGTCTGGATCTTGAGATAAAAGAGACCGGTTAATCCGGTCTTTTTTTTGTCTCAATCTTTTTGTCTCAAAGACGAACCAAAGACCCCCTACTTTAGAAGACAAGCAGTTGGGCCTTAGTTTCTCGGGGATAAGTGCTTGGGTATGGGTTCTTGGATAAGCTTTATCAGATCTATTAGTTAGTCATCTCTAGCAGTAAATTCCCGAGTTCATCCACGGTAAATTGCCACCCGGGTTTGATGAAAGTCGTGGAATGATCTTCGGTCACAATAGCAGGGCCATCGCCCCGATCGCCGGGCCGAAGCATCTCGCGAGAAAACTCTTTTAGAGAAAGCCCTTCGATAGAAAATGCCTGGCTGCCGTTGAGTTCGTCTGCGTCCTTTCTGACCCTAGAGGGACCTAGTATCGGTAACTCCGGGGGTATTTGAGTGGCTTCCAAGTGCACACGGGCATTTAGGATTTCGACCGGTCGTGACATCTCGTGGCCATATTGTCGATTGTGCGCGCTGTGAAATTGCTTGGCCGTAGTCGTTAGGTCTTCGTCTAAAGCCGTAAGGCCTCCATTAAAAGGCAGGTTTAGCGTAAACGTTTGACCTTGATAGCGGAGATCTAGGCTGTCTCGCCTCGTGATCTCGGTCACACCCTCTTCTGCGAGTTCAAGCTTGCCCTGATCTGCCAGGCCATTTAGCACCGAGATCAGTTCTTTAAGTGAAATTTCATCCGTGCGTTTTTGTAATGTCCGTGCGAGTTCACGGCCTGGTTGCGCTGTTAACATCCCGAGTGCGGAAAGCACGCCACCATGAATGGGAACGATTGCTGACGTCATTTCCAGAGACTCAGCAAGGTCACAAAGGTGAAGGCCACCCGCCCCGCCAAAGCACATCAGGGTGAAGGATCTCGGATCATGACCGCGCTGGATGGAGATCACCCGAAGGGCTTGGCTCATATGTTCGTTGGCGATGTCGATAATGCCCTGTGCCACCAGGCTGACGGGTTGGTTTAGCGTCTCGGCAAGTTTACCTAGCGCTGCTTTTGCAGCATCAATATTTAGCTGAAGGTCGTCTGCCAGGGGTCTCGCCCGGCTCAGCCGGCCTAAAATCAGGTTGGCATCTGTCACTGTTGGTCTTTCGCCACCATTCCCATAGCAAGCTGGGCCGGGTGAGGCCCCTGCGGACTCCGGGCCCACTCTCAGTAGGCCTCCCGCGTCGATATAAGCGACGGAACCACCGCCGGCACCAATCGTGTGGATATCAGCCATGGGAACACCAATCGGCATACCTGCAATTGTGCCGGCATTGGTCAAAGTGAAATGCCGCTCGATGAGCGCCACGTCGGTTGATGTGCCGCCCATATCAAAGGTCATGATTCGTGATCGGCCGGTGCGTTTACCAATATATTGGGCTGCTGCCAGGCCACCGGCCGGCCCTGATAATAATAGGTTTACGGCCCGGTTTGCAGCTTGAGCCGCGGAAATGGTGAGCCCATTTGACTGCATAATTGAGACGGGCGCTGGTGCCAGCGATTCCCGCAGGGCACTCAGGTAAGATTTAATCAATGGTCCGATCCAGCTGTTAATCCAGGTGGTGACACCGCGCTCATATTCACGGTACTCGGGCAATATGTCTGAGGATCGTGAGACAAAATATCGATCAGCAAAGCGCTTCTCGAGCTCAATCTCAGGTGCGGGGTTTTTGAACGAAAAGAGTAGGTTAACCGCGATCGATTCTGGTTTGAGTCTGTCGATCTGCGCCTCAAGTGCTTCGAGTTCGCCTTCTGCAAAGTCACTGATCATCTCTCCGTTCGCATCTATCCTGGCAGATACCTCAAGCATGAGTTCCGGGTCGATCGGGAATAGATCGAATTTTGGTGTTAGGTTGTATAATTCGTGGCGAGTTTGTCGCCCGATCAACAGGACATCCTTTAGGCCGCGATTGGTAATATACGCAGTACGTACACCTTTGCCCTCGAGCGTGGCGTTTGTCGCGACTGTGGTCCCATGGATCAGAACAACGTCGCCCTGTCTGACCGCTTGAGTCAGGCCGAGATCTTCGACGCCTTTCAGAATGGCTTGCTGGGGTTGTTCGGGTGTCGATAAAACCTTGTGGACCCGCCATTCTTTTTGATCGGCAGGTACAGGAATACAAACGAAATCGGTAAAAGTACCGCCTGTATCAATGCCTAGTAGGGTCTTTTTCGTCACGCAGGCACCCTATCTCAGCAGGGTGAAAAATGCCATGCTCTGACTCCCTCAAGAAAAGTCCAGAATGTAGTGCCAGAATTACCAGAAGTTGAGACGACCCGCCGGGGAATTCACCCCCATGTGGTGGGGCGAAAAATCACGAACGTCATCGTCCGCGAGCCAAGACTTCGATGGCCAGTCACCCCAGCATTAGGCCAATACCTGACGGGTCAAACGATCTCGGATGTGAGTCGACGGGCAAAATATTTGTTTCTCCAAACGAATGCCGGTCGTGCCATGATTCATCTCGGTATGTCCGGCAGCCTTCGGGTGCTAGCAGCCGATACGGTGGTCGAAAAGCATGATCATATTGATTTGCGATTGGATGACGGTCGGGTCCTGCGATATCGCGATCCACGTCGATTTGGATCCTTTTTCTGGCTGGCGCATGATGAGAGCCATGCTCTGATTGATAGTCTTGGCCCGGAACCCTTAACTGACAAATTTGATGGCGACTATCTATTTAGCCAGTCGCGAAAGAAATCGGTCGCGATCAAACAGTTCGTGATGGATAGCAAAATAGTGGTGGGGGTCGGTAATATTTATGCCAACGAATCTCTCTTTATGTCGGGTATTCGTCCTGACCGGAAAGCGGGTTCGATTTCTCGGAAGCGATACCAGGATCTTGCGCTTCGAATCAAGGCTGTCCTGTCAGCGGCGATTGAAGCCGGCGGCACGACGCTGCGGGACTTTGTGAACGAGGATGGCAATCCAGGGTACTTCAAGCATGAACTTAAGGTGTATGGGCGCGGCGGTGAGCCTTGTTTTACCTGTAGCATCTTACTAACGGAGACCCGGCTGGGGCAGCGAACTACCGTATTTTGTCGAAAGTGCCAGCGCTAGCGGGTTTGTAATTGTTGCGGTTTCGGCTTAACCTACCGAGACTTAAAAAGTGCAGCAGCCCAAGAGGTTACGTTACACTTCCAGATTCAACGTGAGGTATTGGCTATGGCAAACCTGTTTAGAGTGGCGTTTCTGTCGATACTGCTTACTGGCCCAGCGATGGTTCAAGCAGACCAGGTAGAAGAAAATCCCGACGGCGTTACCATGATGGGTGATCTTTTGGTTGCACGCCCGATTGGACTCGTACTGTTAGGACTTGGTACCGTGACCTACATCGTAACCCTGCCGTTTTCTCTACTAGGTGGCAATGCAGGAGATGCAGGAAAAGCCTTGGTTCTTAAGCCTGCAGAGGAAGTTTTTATGCGCTGTCTTGGTTGTCGAACGCCAGGTCGAAAAGAAAAAATATCGAACTAACGCCAGCAAAGAAAGCTGTTAGCCGATCTGACCCGCAATAAGTGCCTCGTTAACCGAGGGATGCACGAACTTGCTCACGTCCCCGCCATAACCTGCGATCTGGCGGACGAGCGTTGACGAGATATAAGAAAACTCTTCTGAAGGTGCGAGAAAAACGGTTTCAAGCCCCGGCTGAAGCACGCGATTCATATTGAGCATCTGAAACTCGTACTCAAAGTCCGTGACGGTGCGTATGCCTTTTAGAATTACTTCAGCACCAACTTCTTTAGCAAATTCAACCGTTAGGGTGTTAAAGCCGACCACTTCCACGTTGTTGATATGAGACAGCGCCTCTTTTGCAAGATTGACGCGTAGTTCCAAGATGCTTGGGCTTTTATGTGGGCTAGTAGCGATACCTAGCACCACCCGACCAAAAATTTTGGCGGCTCGCTCCACTAAGTCGGCATGGCCGTTGTGAATCGGATTGAATGTTCCTGGATACAGTACTGTTGTCATGAGCAAATTTGGAAAACTAGAATCACGGGCATCATACATGACCTAATTGGGGTTGCCACCCTGTCATCAGGTTCTTGGTCAGTGTGTTCTTAGCTTCGAGCAACTAGTGCATAGTACACCGTGCCTGCCTTTTTCTGACGAATCACGACAGCGTGCTCTGGCAGTTGCGCTGACTCAAGCGCTGCGCCAGTTTCGACATAGACTCGTCCCTCTGCGGCAAGCAGGGTTGGTGCCATCGCCAGCGTTAACAAATTTTTTGTATCACTATCGGCAAAAGGCGGGTCTAGAAAAATTACATCAAAGGGCTCGCCGCTGTAGTTTCTTAACCAACTCCTGGCATCGGCTCTCTCACAGCGATATCGCTCTGCCGCTGCACCGAGTGTTTTCAGGTTAGCGGCCAGGGCAGCCAGAGTCTCCGGTACAAGATCGAGGGTGTGGCAAAACGATGCGCCTCTGGACAGCGATTCGAGGCTGAGAGCGCCACTTCCTGCAAATGGCTCAAGGCAACGAGCGCCGTGAATGTCGTTTCGTAGCCAGTTGAACAGGGTTTCTCGGATACGATCCGGCGTGGGTCGCACCGCTGGGAGATCGGGAAATTGAACCTGCCTGCTGCGCCATTCACCGCCGATGATTCTCAGCTGCGGAGGCTTAGGGACAATTTTCTTAGAGACCACTTTTTTAGGCATCACTTCTTGAGGGGCCATTGTCTGGCCACTGCTTGATATGTAGATCTTGCTGAGGGAATGGCACCTCAATATTGGCATTCTTTAAGCCGCGCCAGATGCCCATCAGTACATCACTTCGTACATTGGTCAGTCCCTCTTCTGGGTCGCTGATCCAAAAACGCAGGTCAAACTCGATGGAACTTTTGCCGATGGCCATCAGGTTACAAATCGGTGCAGGCTCGACCGCCACGCGTTCAACGGCTTTAGCGGCATTGATTGCGAGCTGTTGCACCGCTTCGAGATCCTCAGTCTTGTAGGAAACGTCGAATGGGGCGTGGATGCGAACCACCCGGTCCGACCGTGACCAGTTCACTACGCCCTCATTCATGAACCGGTCATTAGGCACCAGAAGCTCAGTGCCTTCACGAGTGCGGAGTGCCACATAGCGTGCTTGCATGGATGTGACCCAGCCCATTTGCCCTTCAATCTCGATGACGTCTCCCGGTTTGATCGAACGATCCGCCAGCAGCGTAAACCCAGCGAGAAAATTAGCTATGATGCCTTGCAACCCCAGACCTATGCCTATGCCCACAGCGCCGCTGAATACAGCCAGTGTGGTGACATTAAATCCGACAATCTGAAAGGCGATTAGCAACGCGATAATCGGCAATATCACGTTCATGATCTTACCCATTAGCGCTTTAACAGCCGGGCTCAACTCCTCGATCTGCTCGATTTTCTGCTGCAGTAGCTTGCTGACGAGCTTGGCACCGGAAAATAACAGGGCGAAGTAAACAAGGGTTTTAACAACATCTAATAGGCTGATAGCTATTTTCTGACCCGCATCGTTGGTTCCCAGGGGAATCGCCAGCGCTTGCATCTCGTCGATCAGAGGGCCAAGTGCACCAAATGCGTCTAACGCTGCGATCGGCCAGGCCAGGTAAAAGGCGAAACTTGACCAGAAGGGTGACTGAATGACCAGCGAGACCATACGAACAATAATCCAAGCGTTCATGAGAGCAATCGCGGCACTGATCCACTCGGTTGGATGTTCGGCGCTACCAAGCGTTAGCTTGATCAAGGCCAGGGTCAAATAAAGGATCAGGGGTACGCCGAGAATAGCGACGGCGTCGACCAGACGATTGACGAAACCAATATCAACCCGATTACTGAGTGTCGCCCTTATGAAATCCCTAAACCTGCGGCCAAACATCGCGGCAGGCACGATCGCGGCGACTATGAGACCTAATTGGATGGCGACATCAATGGTCAATAGAGTGTTTTGAATCCACTGTATCGATTCTTGTGCCAGCGAGCCGACGCTCTCGAGCGGTACGAATTCGTCTAGAACAGAACTGTCTTTTTCTTCCATGATTGAAGAATAACGGAAATCCGTGAGAGTCGCCCCCTTCGCTCTATCTAATGGTGGTGAGAATGGTGGCAAGAAAGCCTTTGCGGTGGCTCGGCAATCTACGGATAATCGCGTATTCTCGGTAATCGCAGTCGCGACGTCGTAAAACTGTTGGCACAAGCGGAAATTATCAATGACTGAGTTAGAAACAAACCAAAAGCCTGGATTCTTTTCCCGGGTTAAGTCTGGTTTGTCAAAAACCCGATCCAAGTTTTCTGAAGGTATGGGTCGCCTGATACTGGGCGAAAAGCTGATCGATGATGAATTATTAGAAGACATTGAGACGCTTCTTCTGACTGCAGACGTGGGTGTACAGGCGACTTCAGAAATTATTGGTGATCTGACTCGTAAGGTCGCGCGGCGAGAGTTGGCCAATTCAGGTGCGCTATACGAGCATCTGCAGCAACAACTCACCAGTATGTTGCTCCAGGTCGAGGCACCTCTCGTGATTGATCAGGGCCATCAACCTTTTGTGATTTTGATGGTCGGTGTCAACGGTGCCGGTAAAACAACAACGATAGGTAAGCTGGCAAAGCAACTTCAGGCCGACGGCAAATCAGTGCTGCTTGCAGCGGGCGACACCTACCGGGCCGCAGCAGTCGAGCAGCTTAAAGTTTGGGGCGAGCGAAATGATGTTCCTGTCATTGCTCAGGGTACCGGTGCTGATAGCGCCTCTGTTATCTATGACGCTTTAGAAGCTGCTAAATCCCGTAAGGTCGATGTATTGATTGCAGACACTGCGGGGCGATTGCAGTCCAAGAAGAACCTGATGGACGAACTGACAAAGATAAAGCGTGTTCTGGGTAAGCTCGATCCATCAGCCCCTCACGAGGTGATGCTGGTGCTGGATGCCACGACTGGACAGAATGCCATTTCCCAGGCGACGCAATTTCAAGCCGCTGTAGATGTCTCTGGTATCACATTGTCGAAGCTAGACGGGACGGCAAAAGGCGGTGTTATTTTTGCCATTGCCCGACAGCTACAATTGCCAATTCGATATATCGGCGTCGGTGAAAAAGTGGACGATCTGAGGGAATTTCGAGCGAAAGAGTTTGTCCAAGCGTTGTTCGAGCCATAGTGGCTATTCGCTTTGATCAGGTGAGTAAGCGATACGAGGGTGGCCGAGAGGCGCTCTCAGGGGTTAGTTTCGAGCTGGCAGACGACGAGATGGCGTTCCTTACCGGCCATTCGGGCGCTGGAAAAAGCACCTTGATGAAACTGATTATTATGATGGAGCGACCTAGTCAGGGTCAGGTCTTCCTACAAAATCAAAATTTAAATCGACTGTCTCGACGGCATATTCCGCAAGTTCGGCGTAATGTCGGCGTCGTCTTCCAGAATCACCAACTGTTATTTGACCGGACGGTTTTCGACAATGTGGCATTACCGTTGACGGTCGCAGGCTATCAGCCAAGAGAGATTGGCCGTCGCGTCAGAGCGGCCTTGTCCAAGGTTGGGCTTGGGGACAAGGAAATGCGGTTTCCCGTTGCGCTCTCAGGCGGAGAACAACAACGCGTGGGTATTGCGAGAGCGGTCGTGAACAAGCCGCCTGTGCTGTTGGCTGATGAGCCTACCGGTAATCTCGACCCCGATTTGTCGGCAGAAATTATGAACTTGTTTCAACAGTTCAATCAGGTCGGAGTCACCGTTTTGATTGCCACTCACGACCTGGAGTTGGTCCGTCGCATGGGGTTGCGTGAATTAACCCTGGCTAACGGGCAGCTGACGGGCTGATGGTTAAACAGCAAACCAAGGGCGCCAGCACACATTCACTTGGCGTGACCGACAAAGTTCGGTCAGTAGGCGCCCATCATCGAGAGACTTGCATTAAAACGCTGCGAGACTTGTTGGCTAGCTGGGCAAGCAGTCTGATGACCTGGCTGGTGATCGGTATTGCGCTGGCGTTGCCAGCAATTCTCTATCTATTATTATCTAATGCCGCCAGTCTCGGTGGTGGTTTCGATGGTTCCGCACGGATAAACCTTTATTTGCAAAGCGGGTCAGAAGCGCAGTCTTTACTGGCTGAGATTCGTGCGCTCGACGAAATAGAAACGGCAAAGTTCATCGGTGCTGACGAGGCACTGAAGAGCTTTGAGGCGCAGACAGGTTTTGGCAATATTTTGTTGAGCCTGCCACGCAACCCGTTGCCTGATGTTATAGAAGCCAAACCTGTGGAATTGTCTCCGGCAGCATTACGCCTGCTCACGACGAAGTTGTCGTCTTTCTTGGGCGTAGAACGAGTCGCCATCGATCTTGAGTGGATAGAAAGATTGTTTGCGTTACTCGCGCTCGGCGAGCGATTCGTGACAACACTGGGGCTGTTTCTATCTCTGGGCGTGGTGCTCGTGATTGGTAATACGATTCGTCTCGCCATTGAAAATAGGCGAGCAGAGATTGAAATCATCAAGCTCGTGGGTGCAACAGATGCGTTCGTGCGGCGACCGTTTTTGTATCTTGGGTTTTGGTATGGCTTTGGCGGTGCGTTGGTTGGCTGGTTCATGGTGCAGGCCAGTCTAATGGTTTTGAGTGGTCCTATTGACCAGCTGTTGGATTCATACCAGAACCAGTTTTCGTTAAAGGGTCTGGACCTTGTCACGACCTTCGGGCTCTTTAGTGTTGGCACTGGCCTTGGCGTGTCTGGCGCGGCTGTTGCTGTTAGTAGGCACTTACATATGATAGAGCCCGGTTAAATTCTGGGTCTTGTTCTTTTGGAATTGGATGGCCGTAGCGCCGCAATACCAATTAGCGGCTATGCCTGTTATTGATCAAACTTGATGATAGAATCCGCTTCCCACGAATAAGAGTCGTTTATGAGTACTAATATTCTGCCGGTAAATGTGCTTTCTCCTGGTGCGAACCTCGAGGGGTACATCCAATCCGTCAACAGCATACCGATGCTCAGCAAGGATGAAGAAGCCGAGCTGGCCAATCGCCTCTTCCACGATGAAGATCTTGATGCTGCCCGTCAGTTGGTGCTGGGGCATCTTCGCTTCGTTGTTTATGTGGCGCGCTCTTACTCAGGCTACGGCTTGTCTCAGGCTGATCTGATCCAGGAAGGTAACGTTGGTTTGATGAAGGCGGTAAAACGCTTTAACCCTGAATATGGTGTTCGTTTGGTGTCCTTTGCGGTGCATTGGATCAAGGCTGAAATGCACGAGTTCATTCTTAAGAACTGGCGAATCGTTAAAGTGGCGACCACCAAAGCGCAGCGAAAGTTATTCTTCAATTTGCGGAGCTCAAAACAGCGTCTTGGTTGGATGAACGAAGAGGAGGTAAAGCACATAGCCAGTGAGCTAGGTGTTGAGCCTGCGCAGGTTCGGTTAATGGAAGGAAGACTGTCGTCTAGAGATGAAACTTTCGATGCCGGTCCTGACGACGAAGAATTTGCGGTTCGACCGGCTCAGTACGTGACCCGCGACAATGACAATCCTGCAGATATCGTTGAATCGAATATTAATAGTGAGCGGGAGCAAGCGCAGCTCCACGAGGCATTTCGCAGTCTGGACCAGCGCGCTCAGGAAATTGTTAGGCGCCGCTGGTTACTGGATGAAAAGTCGACTCTGCATGAATTGGCAGCTGAATTTAGCATCTCTGCCGAGCGAGTTCGTCAGCTTGAACAGAACGCTTTGAAAAAATTGCGTCAGCACATCGCTGCCTAAATCATGATTAAATTTCTGCTTGCCTTTGCATCCCTCTCTGGTTTCTTTGCGGTTGCGCTCGGCGCTTTTGGCGCGCACGGTCTTCGAGGCAAGCTGAATACCAACCTAATGTCGGCATTCGAAACGGCAGTGCAATATCAAACGATACACACCCTTGCGATACTGGCGGCTTGTGTTCTGAGCCTGCACTTTGGCCGAGGCGTTTGGTTTCAATACGCCGGAATCGGGTTCTCCATTGGAATCATTCTCTTTAGCGGCAGCCTATATGGTCTCGCATTGACCAGCGCACGATGGCTAGGTCCGGTTACGCCAGTGGGTGGATTATTTTTACTGGTTGGATGGGTGTTGATGCTGGTCGCCACCGTTAAGCACGTACCGGGCAACTAGGTTGTGACTGAAGCAGGGCGACGGCCCATTCGTAGTTTTGTGATTCGTGAAGGCCGAATGACGCCTGGCCAAAAGCGTGCGCTTGAAGAAGCCTGGCCTCAATTTGGCCTTGAAGTATCAGGCGGAGCGCTGAACTTTAGCCGGTTATTTGCATCTGCCGGGCCCGTCATTTTGGAAATCGGTTTCGGTATGGGTGATTCACTGTTCGAGATGGCGGTTGGGAATCCTCATATCAACTATATCGGTGTTGAAGTCCATCGTCCCGGGGTTGGCCATTTGCTCAACCTTGCTGATGATGCAAAATTGGAAAACATCAAAGTGTTCGCCGAAGACAGTATTGACGTACTCACTCGATGTATACCTGAAAAAAGCCTGGATGGGGTTCAGATCTTTTTCCCAGACCCCTGGCATAAGAAGAAGCATCATAAGCGCCGCTTGATCAGTGCGGAATTCGTAGTACTTTTAGAGAGCCAACTAAAGAGCGGTGGCGTTCTACACATTGCGACAGACTGGGCGCACTACGCTGAGTCGATTGAAGAAACTTTATCGAACTGGACCCCGGCAACGGCACCTAATCGAGCTCAAACAAAATATGAGCGCCGTGGGCTGAGGCTAGATCACGAAGTGTTTGATCTGGCTTATCTGGCTCGTTAGGCGAGCATAAGTAGCTCGTTAAGGTATTGAAGGCCGCGGTTGTTGGGCCTAATTTGGTCGCCGATTTCTTCCACCATGTCTTGTTTGATTGCCTGACTCAGAAACTCATTCAACTTGGCTTCGGGTAAATGTGTTCTGCTGCTAAAGATCTTTCTGGAAAACCCACCACTTAAGCGAAGAGAATTCATCAAAAACTCGAGCAACATATCGTCCTCGCTGATGGCTTTTCTTGTGCCTTTTTGTGTGGCGATATAGTCAGCGGGAAGCCTTGTCTTGGCTGTTCTAATAACCGTATCTGATGTTGAAATCTTGCCATGGGCACCGGCGCCAATACCGATATAGTCACCGAACAACCAATAATTAAGGTTGTGTCGTGCTTGCTTGCCTGGTCTTGCGAAGGCCGAAACTTCATAGCGCGAATAGCCTGCGGAACCTAATAGCGCCAGGCCGTTTTCGTAGATTTCCCAGAGTGTGTCGTCGTCGGGTAACTGTGGAGGTCGTTTGTAAAAGACGGTGTTGGGCTCGATAGTGAGCTGGTACCAGGAGATGTGTTCTGGTGCGAGCTGGATCGCAATCCTTAGATCATTGAGTGCATTTTCAGGGTTCTGATCCGGCAGTCCATGCATCAAGTCGAGGTTGATGTCCGTAAAGCCTGCTTCTCTTGCCGCTTGAAACGCCTCTGTGACCTCGTTTGCAGTATGTATTCTGCCGAGGATCGACAAATGGCGGCCGGAAAAACTTTGCACCCCGATACTCAGGCGACCGATGCCAGCGGCCTTGTAGCCTGCGAACTTTTCGTAGTCCGTGGTACCAGGGTTTGCTTCGAGAGTCACTTCGATATCAGCTGTTAGATTGAGTCTCTCACCGAGCGCGTTCATCAAATGACGAATCGAGTTCGGTGAAATCAAACTTGGTGTACCACCGCCCATAAAAATTGATTCAATGGGTCTGCTACTAAGTCCACTGTCGTAAGCTAACTCTTCGTCCAGGTCGTTCAGCAGTGCTTCTATGTACGCCTGTTCTGGTATATCGCCCTTCGCTTCGTGGGAATTGAAATCACAATAAGGGCACTTTCTTACACACCAGGGAAAATGGATATAGAGAGATAGAGGAATGTCAGCTGACATTGAATAGCCGAACAAATTCGAGCAGAGCCTTGCCCCTATGACTGAACTGACGTTTATCTTCTGCGCTCAATTTGGCGACGGTTTTGCCAAGCTCTGGCACAAAAAATAATGGATCATAACCAAAACCACCATCGCCACCTGGATTGTTGACGATCTCCCCTTCCCAGGTGCCCGTTGCGATGATCGGCATTGGGTCGAGCGCATGTCGCAAATAGACGATGACGCAGCGGAAGCGTGCGGACCGTTTTTCGATACCCTCCATGACGTTAAGTAATTTCGCATTATTATCTGCATCGCTGGCTTCCGGCCCTGCAAATCGAGATGAGTAGATCCCTGGCTTGCCATTTAGGAAATCCACTTCTAAACCGGAATCGTCCGCGATGGCTGGCAGGCGTGAGACTTGAGAGGAGTATCTTGCCTTTATGATCGCGTTTTCAACAAACGTTGTACCCGTTTCATGGGGACTCTCGATCTGAAAATCAGCGGCGGTAAGTAACTCAAGGTCTGTTGGCAAGCAGGCGCGCATCTCTTGCAGCTTTTTAATATTGTTGGAAGCGAGAACAATCTTCATTAGTACTGCCGCACAAATTTCAATTCGAGCGCTTCGCTCTGGCCATCGGGTGTAATCTGTAGAGTGAATCTCAAAGTATCTCTCTCGTCGATCAGCTGATTCGATAAGTAGTAAACAGCGGTCTTTTCTGTCACCTCATCAAAGCTCATCGTGAATAGTTGACTGAGTAAATTAGTATTGACACCTGTCACTTTCGCCTTGCTAGGTTCGCCGTCATGCAGTACCGAGATGTTGGTGACAATACGAAGTTTCGAGCGGACAATATTGTGCGCTTTGGCAACTTCCTGAGGAATAAGCAAACTGTTAAAAGTGGTGTAGTGGATATCGTAGCCACGCCATTGCACCATTTCTGCTGACAGCGGTGCCAGAGGCGCCAGAAGGCCAAGGAGAAGATAGAGTAACAATGGAGCTCGAAGCCTCATAAGGATTATAACCCCAGTATTAGCCCTCGGGGAATCTGTAGCAGCTGCGCCAGCGGGGTAATGACCAGAATTTCGTCAACGATGTTGATAAACACAAAAACCAGAATGATTGAAAAGTCCATGCCGCCCATGGGTGGTAGCAGCTTGCGGGCTGGAGCGCAGATAGGCTCGATGATTTGGTAAACCAGGGAAAGTGCAGGGTGTCCGGACTGAGGCGCGATCCAGCTACTAATGACCATGATAATGAGTGCGAAAAAGTAAATACTGAAAATAATCGAGACCAGGCCCAGCAGAACCCAGGCGACATAAATCGGCATGAAGACCGGCGCTCCCCAGAGCATCATGATTAGCATGACGCCGATAAGTTGCACGATAAATGCCGCAGCGAGGGTGGCGAAATCGACACCATATACTGATGGCAGAATTCGTCTCAGGGGGCGGATACCGGGGTCGGTGAGTTTGATGATGGACTGGCAGATTGGATTGTAATAGTCAGCGCGGGAAACCTGCATGAGGAAGCGGACCATGATCAGAATGGTATACAGACCAAAAAAAGTCTGCACCATATAGACGCCGGCGTTTGCAAAGTTTTGTGCCATGGAAAGTCCCTTTTAGAACATTGAGCGAAGTATTCGCGCGTTAAAATGTCGCTGCCAAGATTATAGCGAATTCAGCCGTCAGATAGTGCTTTCGATCGATCTGCAGCTGCTGTGAGCGCCTCGAAAATAGTTTCCTCAAAGCCGTTCGCTTCTAAAACGCCTATGGCCGCCGCTGTGGTTCCGCCAGGTGAGGTGACATTGTGTCGAAGCTCCGCTGCGGTTACTTCGCTTTGCATCGCCATTTCGATGGCTCCGAATGCGGTTTGTTCAACCAACGTTTTTGCAACATCTGGTGTTAATCCCAGCTTTATGGCGGCAGCTTGCATGGCTTCGAGCATAAGGAAAAAGTAAGCAGGGCCACTGCCGCTAACCGCAGTTACTGCATCTAATTCGGTCTCCACATCGAACCAGAGGATACTACCGACTGTTGCGAGTATCTCCGCACCCTCTGACTTTTGCCTGTCGGAAGCGTTCGCTGTTGCGAACAGACCAGTCATACCAGCACCGACGAGTGCTGGGGTGTTGGGCATACAACGAATAATCGCGGTATTCGGACCCAACCATTGAAGAAGGCTATGACAGGTAATGCCCGCGGCAACACTGATGAACAACTTGTCCGCCGCGATCGATTGGAGGGATTGGCAAATCTCACCCAGCATATTGGGTTTAACACACAGCACTACGATATCCGCGCCCTCTGCGGCCTCGAGATTGCTGGTGGTAGTATGGATGCCCTCGGGCAAGGTTGCTAGTTGCGTCTCAATCGGATCAGCGGCCCAAACTTCCCCGCCGGGTCTGGCGGCCATATAACCACCCATTAAGGCCTTCGCAATGTTACCGGCGCCAATAAATGCAATTGTTGTCATAGAGCGTCTCTCTTACCGAAGATGTCTGTGCCTATTCTGACCCAGGTTGCGCCTTCCAGAATGGCCGCTTCAAGGTCGCCCGACATGCCCATGCTGAGTTCGGGTTGATCCGCGCAGTGGCTTTGCTGCAAATGGTGTAATTGCTGGAAAGGTATTCGTTGCTCGCTGATGCTACTGCGCATTGTCGGCAGGGTCATCAAGCCTTGCAGTTCAAGTCTGGTGAATTGCGTCATTGCCTGCACCGCTTCTGCCAGATCGGCTGGATCAAAGCCGCTTTTGTCAGGGTCGTTGTCGACGTTAACCTGGATGAATATTTTCAGCGGCGGCTTGTGGTCGGGTCGCTGCTCGTTCAGTCGTTTTGCCACTTTTAGGCTCGAAACCGTATGAACCCAGTCAAAGTGCTCAGCGATAGGGCGAGTCTTGTTCGACTGTATCGTACCAATAAAGTGCCAGATCGCAGCGTCGCCGATTGCTTCAATCTTAGGTAGCGCATCCTGCAAGTAATTCTCCCCAAAGTGCCTCTGGCCTAAAGCAACGGCTTCTCGAATCATCGAGGCAGGTTTGGTTTTACTGACCGCGAGCAGGTGCACAGTGCCTGGATCTCTTGCGGCGCCGTGACAAGCATCGGCTATTCGCGCCTTCACTCGTTCAAGGTTGCCGATGATATCGCTGTCAGGGGATCTTGCATTTGAGGTGTCGGTTGGCACGTTATTCAGCTCATCAGTCAAGGAGGGGGAAAGAGTGGTTTAATAGGGAATTCGATAATACTATTACTTGAATACGAATTCCTGACAAGAAAAGGCCTGCTGTATGGATATTACTGAGCTATTGGCATTTAGCGAGAAGCAAGGCGCTTCGGATTTGCACCTCTCTGCAGGGCTGCCGCCCATGATACGGGTAGACGGTGATATTCGCCGCATTAATCTCCCGGCACTGGACCACAAAGAAGTGCATTCCCTGATCTACGAGATCATGAATGATAAGCAACGAAAGGATTTCGAAGAATTTCTCGAGTGTGACTTTTCCTTCGAGGTACCGGGCGTTGCTCGTTTTCGTGTTAATGCGTTCAATCACAATCGTGGCGCCGGCGGTGTATTCCGAACCATTCCTTCTAAGGTCTTGAGCATGGAAGATTTAGGCATGGGTGATGTGTTCAAATCCATCGCGGAAACACCTCGCGGGCTCATTACTGTTACGGGCCCGACCGGTTCAGGTAAAAGTACGACGTTGGCTGCGATGATGGATTACATCAACGATAATCGATACCAGCATATTCTTACCGTAGAAGACCCCATCGAATTTGTGCACGAAAGTAAGAAGTGTTTGGTCAACCAACGCGAGGTGCACAGGGACACGCTTGGGTTTAATGAGGCGCTGCGATCCGCTCTGCGAGAAGACCCTGATATTATTCTTGTCGGTGAGATGCGTGATCTCGAGACCATTCGTCTTGCTTTAGAGGCAGCAGAAACCGGCCACATGGTGTTTGGTACCTTGCATACTTCTTCCGCAGCCAAGACTATTGACCGTGTCATTGACGTATTCCCAGCAGCAGAAAAATCTATGGTGCGCTCGATGTTGTCTGAATCTTTGGCTGCGGTCATATCTCAGAACCTGTTGAAGAAAACCGGTGGTGGCCGGATTGCTGCCCACGAAATCATGCTTTGTACCCCGGCGATTCGAAACCTGATTCGCGAGGACAAGGTGGCGCAAATGTACTCGGCCATCCAAACTGGCGGCCAACTCGGAATGAAAACCCTGGATCAGTGTCTGAAAGAACTTCTGGCGAAGAACCTGATCAGTAAAGAAGCTGCCCAGGGAACCGCCAAGATCCCTGCGGACTTTAAGTAATTGTCATCGGCCAGAACTGGCCAGAACCAAAAACTTAGGAACATAAATGATTGATTTCGATAAGCTGCTAAAGGTGGTGGTGGATCAAGGAGCATCGGATTTGTTCGTCACGGCAGGCTTGCCACCGTCGATTAAGGTCAGTGGTAAAATGATGCCCATGTCTAAAACCCCTCTTACGCCGGACCAGGCGCGGGAAATGGTTCACGGCACGATGACTGAAGCTCAGGTACAGGAATTTGAATCAGAGCGTGAGTGTAACTTTGCTATTCACAGTCCTGTGGCGGGCCGATTTCGAGTCAGCGCGTTCTACCAGCGAAACTTTGCCGGCATGGTGCTGCGCCGAATAGAAACCCACATTCCAACCTGCGATGAACTGAAACTGCCGGAAGTCATTAAAAATCTGGCAATGACCAAACGCGGGTTGATTATTTTTGTCGGTGCGACCGGCACCGGTAAATCCACATCACTTGCTTCGATGATTGGGCACCGCAATACCCATAGCAAGGGTCACATCATTACCATCGAAGACCCAATTGAATATATCCACGAACACCGTGGCTGCATGGTGACTCAGCGAGAAGTGGGAGTCGATACACCAAGTTTTGATGTCGCCCTGAAGAATACCCTGCGCCAGGCACCGGACGTGATCATGGTGGGAGAAGTTAGAACCCGGGAAACCATGGATTATGCGCTGGCTTTCGCGGAAACGGGACACTTGTGTCTGGCGACACTTCACGCCAACAATGCCAATCAGGCCTTGGATCGAATTATTAACTTCTTCCCGGCAGATCGACAGCCCCAGATTTGGATGGACCTGTCTCTGAATCTGCGGGCGATGGTGGCCCAGCAATTGATCCCGACGATAGATGGTAAAGGACGTTGCGCGGCAACCGAGGTTCTGATCAATACACCTTTGGTGGCTGACAATATTCGCAAGGGTGAAGTCCATGTCATCAAGGAAATCATGTCCAAGTCCACGGAGCAGGGCATGCAAACGTTCGATCAAGCGCTCTACGGGCTTTATGCTGCCGGTGAGATTAACTATGATAATGCCCTCGCGTCAGCAGACTCTGCGAACGATTTGCGTTTGATGATCAAGCTGGCCGGCGAGGGACCGGCACTGGGTAGTGCTAGTGCGGGTTTGTCGTTAGAGACGAATGACGGTGATGTAAATATGCGTCGTCGCTAGGTGGCACCTAACAACCCTTATATTATTGCCTGAAGTAAGTTTCGAGTATCAGCTGCGCCGCGATCGCATCGATCAGCTTTTCGCCTTCAGATCTGTTGGCCGCCTCGAAACTACTCAGTCGTTCGTCGACAGTTTCGCTGGGCAGGTTAAAGCGTCCGCTTAATTTCCGGGCGAATTTTTCCGCGAGGCGCGACATTTCACTTGGGGTGTCATCCATGTTGAGTGGCAACCCTACCACGAGCTTTGAGGGTTGCCATTCCTTGATCAACTTCTCTACTTGTTGCCAATCAGGAATCCCATCTCTGGCTTTCAGTATGGTCAATGGCGTAGCAGTGCCGGTGATAGCTTGACCGACTGCCACGCCAATCTTACTGGTACCAAAATCAAACCCCATGACGATTTCAGCCATGTTCAGTCGTGCCCAGCGCGAGGCGCGATCAAATTTAAGTCCACGCCAAGTTGGCTTGCTGCGAGTGACGCCCGGTTCTCTGGTGCGGTGTTGAAAATAATGTCGGGGTCGACTGGCGCTAATAGCCAGATGTTCTCCCCCAATTCTTGCTCCAATTGATCTGCGCCCCAGCCAGAGTAGCCGAGGATTGCTAGCAACGGCTCCGGCATATCGCCCTGATGAAGTTTCTCCACAAGGTCCTCTGAGGTTGTGAGTGCGAGGTCTGAACTGAGCGTAAAGGTTGAGTCAAATGTCAGGCTGCTGCGGTGCAAAAAGAATAGCTTGTCTTGCTCCACAGGGCCGCCTTCTAACAGAGGGCAATGAATATGCTTTGGCAGTTCAGGAAATATGCCCTGTAGGCCATGCTCTAACGGACGGTTGACCATGAGTCCAAATGCCCCCAACTCGTTATGATCGACGAGTAGGGTAATCGAGTGTTGGAAATAGTCACCAGCGAGACCCTGTAGTGCTATCAGGAACTGGTTATGGAAGCTCTGTGCTTCACTCAAATCAAAAGCTCCTGAGCGAGCTGTTTTCCCGAAATTGCCAGGTGCGAATGATTTCGAGGACATCGGTGGACCTTCGTAAGTCATCCGGGAACGGTGCAAAGGGTGAGGCAAGGCGGACAATCCGTAATGCTGCATTGTCTAAAATGGTATGTCCGGAAGATTCCAGAATCGCGACCTCCTTTAAAGAGCCATCTGGCAATAACGAGACCAGTAATCTCAAGCTGCCAAATAGATTTTGTTGTCTGGCTTCGGCGGGATAATTGAGATTGCCAATCTTCTCGATTTTGCGCCGCCAGGAATTTAGGTAATAGGCATCAGTGCTGGAAGTAGTGGACAAGCTGGTAAGCCGCTTTATGCGCGGCCGCTTTGCATAGATCTGTCTCTGTCGATCGAGACGTGCCTCGAGACTTGCTATCTCAAGGCTGCGCCGCAGTAATGATTTCTCGCCTTGAACGGGCTTGTCTGCAGGTTTAACGTCGTTGTCGTTTTTTGCTGTTACCGCCTTTTGACTGGATTGGCCCGTTGTCGTCACGACGGGTGCTTGTTTCTGTGCCTCATGAGGCGCAGCCGCGATTTGTTGCTGAGGAGACGTTTCTCGAATGACTGTGTCGTGGTATTCGGCTTTGTTAGGAGAGGTTGTGAGCGCTTTTTCTTTCAGTGTGCCGCTGCCAGCCTGATCAAACTGGGCTAGAAAGTCTGCTTTGTCTGGGCGGTTCTTGCTTCGGTGCTGGGCTAGCGTTACTTCCATGGTGCTCGTCGTAGGTTTTTGTTTTATAAAGGTAAAAGTCACCCCGAGGATCACCACGGCGTGAATCGCCAGGGCAAGAAATATCGTAAAGCTGAGCCGGTCCTGAGCTGTAACCTGAGCGCCAAGCTGAGCTGGCAGGCCTGTTTGGATTGTTGCCATTAGCTCACAAGCTGCTCGACAAATGTCAAATAGTCACCCGCAATATCAAGATCGTAGGCAGCATCAATTTCGCGGATGCAAGTTGGGCAAGTGACATTAATCTCAGTTAGGTAATCGCCAATCACGTCGATGCCGACAAAGTGCAAGCCCCGTCTTTTCAGCTCTGGTCCGATTTGCTCGCATATCCACCGGTCTCTATCGTTTAGTGGCCTCGCCACGCCCGAGCCACCCGCAGCGAGGTTACCGCGTGTTTCTCCTTTTGCGGGAATGCGCGCAAGGCCATAATCTACCGCTTCGCCATTAATCAGCAGAATACGGGTGTCGCCGTTGACGATTTCCGGAACAAACCGTTGGGCCATAATTTGTCGGTTGCCGTGGTCTGTCAGGGTTTCTATGGTGACCGACAGATTGGGATCGTCAGCCTTGAGGCGAAAAATCGATGCACCACCCATGCCATCCAATGGCTTGAAGATTACGTCGCCGTGTTCGGCGTGGAAGGCCTTCAGTAGGCCGACGTCACGAGTCACCAGATGTGGCGGACAGCATTCAGGAAATTGAAGAGCAAACAATTTCTCATTGCAATCGCGTATACTCCCCGGGCGGTTCAGCACAGGTGTGCCCGCTTTCTCGGCCATTTCGAGCATGTAAGTGGTGTAAATGTACTCCATGTCGAAAGGCGGTTCCTTTCGCATCAACACAGCATCCAGATCTTTGATTGGTCCGTGAAGCTCTGTTTCGATCTTAAACCAGGTCTTCTCAGAGGGGAAAATGCTCACAGCTCGCTGTTTTGCAAAAACTTGCCCAGCAGTTATATGGAGATCGCTTTGATAAATGACCCTGAGCTGCCAGCCTCGGGTTTGTGCTGCTTCCATCATGGCAAGGGTGCTATCTTTCTTAGGATTGATGGTTTCAAGCTGGTCCATCACGACGCCGAGAATTTTGCTCAATATTATAGTCGCCAGATTTAAGTTCACGGCATTGTAAACCAGTTAACCTTGGATTGCCTTTGACTATCTGGTGCATATAGATTGAACTTAAAAACTGTGTTACAAACCGCGTGTAAAGTACCGAATAGTCATGGGATTTTGCTTTTTGGGTTCGCGCCAGGCGGCTTAGGGTAGAGCATATGGAAGACAATTTTGACGGCGTCAAGGTAATGGTCATTGACGACAGTAAGACCATACGACGCACGGCTGAAACCTTGTTGTCGAAAGCGGGCTGTGAGGTCATCACCGCGATCGACGGCTTTGACGCTTTGGCTAAGATCGCCGACTCCGAGCCCGCAATTATTTTCGTCGATATTATGATGCCACGCCTCGATGGCTACCAGACCTGCGCGTTGATTAAGAACAACAATGCGTTTAAACGTACGCCTGTAATCATGTTATCCAGTAAGGACGGTTTATTTGACCGTGCAAAAGGTAGAATTGTCGGGTCTGATCAGTATCTGACCAAGCCGTTCAGTAAAGATGAGCTCCTGAGCGCAATTCGGGATCATGTGCGGACTGGGGATTAGGTACGAACGATGGCGAAAGTGTTGGTAGTAGATGACTCTCCGACCGAAATTTATCAGTTCAAGCATATGTTGGAATCATTAGGGCACGAGGTGATCACCGCGGACAATGGCCGTGATGGCGTGGCGTTGGCTAAAATTGAGCAACCAGACTGTGTCCTAATGGACATTGTCATGCCTGACATGAACGGCTTTCAGGCGACTCGTCAGATCTGTCGAGGCGACACCACAAGCCACATTCCGGTCATTATTGTGAGCAGCAAAAATCAAGATACAGACAAGGTATGGGGTGAGCGACAAGGTGCTAGCGGATACATCACAAAGCCGGTCGATCAACCTGAGTTGATTTTAGTCATGAGTCAAGTTATGTCATGAGCGATTCAAACCCCTATGCGTTACTGCTAGCGATTGCCGAGCGAAGCCAGGCGCTTTCGTTGGAGCTACCGGCTAAAGAGAATGCCCAGACTCACTGGAATGGGTTGGGATTTAGTCTGCTTGGACAACAATTTGTAGCACCGATGGGTGAGATTGCAGAACTCATGCGCGTGCCATCCGCTACCCGGCTTCCCGGCGTGAAGCACTTTGTGAATGGTATCGCCAATGTCCGTGGACGCTTGATGGCGATTTTAGATTTGGCAATTTACTTTGGCGCGCCCTCGGGTGTGCCGTATCCACAACGGCGAATTTTTGCGATCGAAAACGACGAGGCTTACCTGGGTTTTATTGTGGATGAATCCCTCGGCATGCAGCACTTTCCCCAGGAAGCGTTCCAAGAAGAAATTGAAGTGGCTGATATGTTCAAGCCATACGTAAAGGGCGGATATCAAGTCGGCGGTACCGTCTGGCCCATATTGAGTTTGTCGGCACTAGCGGCGGACGAGAACCTTGAACAGCTGGCGCAATAGATAAGGAAGAGAGTTATGGCTAAATCCAGCGTTGTAGGGAAAACCATGCGAAAGCCGGTGATCCTGATCATGAGCGTTTTGCTAGTCACGCTGATTGCAGCTTTTGCGGGTAACTTCTACCTGGCACAGCAGAAAAGTGTGCAAGGCGAACTGCAATTGGCCGCGGCAGGAGAATTGAGAGCGCTATCCCAGTCGATCGCTAAGAATGCGGTCGCTGCAGCTAACGGACAACTCGCCGCTTTTCCGGTGCTAGGTGATAACAAGTCTACCTTCGCTGCGCAGCTTAGCGCGTTGCAGCTTAGTAATCCCGTTGCTGCTGCGAAGAGTGCATTGGTTAGCGTTGAGCCCATATGGGGTGTTACGGAAGCGAGCATCAATGTTGTACTCGTCAATAGAGAGTCTATCGGCTATCTAAAAGATATAACCGGTGATCTTGCAATCAATATGTCCGCTATTCAGCAGGAAAATAATCGAGTCGTGGCCGGGATGCTTCGGCTTGGAGTACCACCTAACCAGATTGCATTGGCGCAGCGTCAAAATCTGTTGATCGAGCGTATGTCGCGTAGTGTCGATAAGATCTCTGAGCTCGGAGCCGCCAAGAATTTGGTCGATAATCTCAAGCGGGATAGCCAGACCTTCGAGCAAGTTTTAAAAGGACTGAAAAATGGTGACCGGGATCTGTTGCTAACGGCCGTTGCTGACGCAGGCGTTCAAACTAATCTCGCCCGGGCCGAAAGCCTATTTAGCACGGTCGCCACGCAATTAGACGAGATTGAGGCGCGCTCAGACAGCATTGCCATGGTGCAGCAGGCTGCAAATACAGTTTATGCCAGTTCGACGGATTTGCTTGAAGCACTTACTCGAGTTAATTCGGCGTTGAGCAATAGAGGTGGGCTTGATGTTGCGTCCCCGCTCGTTGGCTTTGTCGCCGTCGTTGGCGCATTTGTCATTATTTTTCTAGTTGGATTGCTGATTTACCGTGAAGCAAAACAAAATGTGGGTGAAACGGAAGTGCAGAATGAGCAAAACCAGGCAGCAATTCTGCAGCTTCTAGATGAGCTTGCTGATCTGGCGGACGGTGATTTGCGAGTTCAAGCGACGGTGACGGAAAGTTTTACCGGTGCGATTGCTGACTCCATTAACTTTTCGATTGACCAGTTGCGATCGTTGGTTTCTCAGATCAATGAAACTTCTGGCGCGGTATCTACCGCAGCCGACCAGACCCAGAAGTCCGTGAACCAGTTATCCGAAGCGGCAAAACGACAAGCTGAGGAGATTTCGCAGGTTTCTGATGCCGTGAACGATATGGCAGTTTCCATTGATCAGGTTTCTTACAATGCGGCCGAGTCATCGTCAGTGGCTGAGCGTTCAGTTGAGATCGCCAATAACGGTGCATCGGTTGTACAAAATACAATCAATGGCATGGATAATATTCGCGGACAGATTCAGGAGACAGCAAAACGGATCAAGCGTCTGGGTGAAAGTTCGCAGGAGATTGGAGACATCGTGTCGTTGATTAACGATATCGCCGACCAGACCAATATTTTGTCCTTGAATGCTGCCATTCAAGCTTCTATGGCAGGTGACGCTGGTAAGGGCTTTGCGGTTGTTGCTGACGAAGTACAACGTTTGGCTGAACGGTCCGGTGCTGCAGCCAAGCAGATCTCCGCGCTCGTTAAGACAATTCAAAGTGATACCAATGAGGCCGTTACGTCGATGGAGCAAACGACATCTGAGGTCGTTCGGGGTACACGCCTCGCCCAGGATGCGGGTGTTGCTCTAGGCGAAATTGAGTCGGTATCAAGTTCTCTCGCGGAAATCATCGAAAACATTTCCGATGCGGCGCGCCAGCAGGCTGCATCTGCGGGTAAGATTTCGAACACGATGAAAAGTATTGAAGAGATTACCTCGCAAACCACTGAGGGTACTCAGGCGACTGTAGTTGCCGTCGGTAATCTTGCAGAAATTACGAACGAACTTCGCTCCTCGGTAACGGGCTTCAAGCTGCCAAGCTAGCGCCAAAGACAAGGGGCATGAATAAATGAGTGCAGGTCAAGATTTTGTAGCACTGGACTGGATCAAGGCGGACATTTCTGAAACCCTTGGGAAGGCTCAGCAGTCGTTGGAATCAGTCGCTGAAAAGGGTGGCGATGCTAGCAGCATGCGCGCGTGCTTAACCGCATTGCATCAGGTGCATGGCACGCTCAAGATGGTTGAGATTGAAGGTCCTGTGCTTGTAGCGGGTGAGATGGAGGCGTTGGCGCAGGCGCTTATGAACAATGAGGTGCCCGATGTCGGGCATGCGCAAGAACTTTTGATGCAGACGATTCTGCAAATGCCTGCTTATCTAGATCGCGTCCAGCGAGAGCAACAGGACAACCCTCAATTTGTGCGACCGACGGTGAACAATCTTCGGATTTCCAGAGGTGCAGAAAAACTGGATGGTGATGATGGGGTGCCAGCTGCGTCTGTCTTTGTTGACTTGCCAGATGAAGCTGCGATCACGCGGTACGCTGAAAGCGATGGACCGGTAACAATCAAGAAGCTCCGAGTACGCTATCAACAAGCCTTGTCTGCCTTGCTCAAGAAGCAAAATCCTCGAGAGAACCTGAGTTTATTGGCCAAGGTTCTGCAGATGCAGACGAAACTCTGCCGAAATACTCCCACAGGATACTTCGCCGAAGTCATGTTGGCCGTAGTCGAAGGTGTCGCTAATGGTGCCCTGAGGTTGGATGGTAGTCTCGCGGGACAATTACGAAAGTACGATTCTTTGCTTAAAGTTCTCGCGGAAGGTACGCCTGACTCCCTTGGGCTAATAATTCCTTCGGAATTCGTGAGTCAATTACAGTTGGTGCTGGAGAAAGCGAGTAAAGATACGCCTCGTATCCAGGCCGCCAAAGCCCTTTTTACGCCTGCTGCTACGGCGGTTTCTCTTACAGAAGATGTTGATTTTGGCCCTGACGATGAGACTGTCGCTGCGGTTTCCAGGATCCTGATTGAAGAGCTGAATGGTGTTACCGATAGGTTAGATCTTTACGTTCGATCCTCGGCTCGCAAGACTAGTGATTTGGTGGAGCTTGTTCCAATGTTGGAGCAGATATCCAGCACGTTGTTAGTCGTGGGTAATACCGAACATCAAGACAGCATCCTTGTTCAGATTGAGACAATCGAGGCAATTGAAAGCAGTGGGGAGCAACCGAGTGATGATCAATTACTTGATATCGCGGGCGCATTGTTACGAATAAGTTCCGATTTAAACCGATTGGTTGGTGATGTCGACGAAGACGGTGAATCCGATCACTTCGGTGATTTGGATGAAGCGCAAGCGTCTGTAATACGTGAAACGCGAAACGGCCTTGCGCGCAGTAAAGATGCGGTCATTGAGTACATATCCAACAACTTTGCGAAAGACAAGTTGGAAACGCTCGCGGACAATTTGCGCAGTCTCGGTAGCGGTCTCTTTATTGTAAACCAACAGCGCTGTGCGGATGTACTGGCAGCGTGTTCTCGATATGTGGACGAGAAGCTTCTCGGCCGTGAAGTACAACCGACGCTTGCGGAATTAGATGACCTCGCGGATGCCGTGACCAGCATTGACTATTTCCTTGAGCGACTTCTGGAAAGTACGACAGACCCTTACTGGCAAATGGTGGAAGTCGCTGAAACGGCAATTGCTAAACTGGGGTATTCAGTAACAGAAGATCTATCGGCGACGGAAGACCTATCAGCCACAGTCATCAGTGAAGAAGCCGCACCGGTAGTGCCAGCGCAAGAAGAAATACACGATGAAGTGGAATTAGGCGCTTTAGTTCAATTGGATGTCGCAGAGGAAGCGAATTCTGGAGAAGCTCTGGTTGAAGCTGTGGTTGACGAGGAGGTTGACGAAGCACCGGCGCCTACGCCAACAAATATTGGTGAGTCTGATTCATATCTGGATTCTGCAACCAATGATCTCACGCGATCGATTGAACTGGAAGAAACAAAGGAAGAGGTCGCGGTTGTAGACGACGATCTAATCGATGACGAAATCATCGAAATCTTCATAGAAGAAGCCGAAGAGGTATTGGAAACCATTCGAGAATATTTACCTCAATGGCAGTCTGATCTTTCGAATCAAGAAGCGGCAACAGAAGTTCGACGTGCTTTTCACACATTGAAAGGCAGCGGCAGGATGGTGGGAGCCACGGTCGTTGGAGAACTTGCCTGGACAATCGAGAATATGTTGAACCGCATCCTGGATAACACGATCGAAGCTTCGCCTCCCTTGATGGAGCTCTTGAATGAAGTGATCGACAAATTGCCTGAAGGCGTTGAGGCATTTAGGGTCAAGGATCAGGCCTCGTTTGAAACCTCTGAATATGTGGCGCGTCTAGAGGCGATTACTGCTGGCAACGGGACGGTTGTAGAGCCTTCAGCGAATGAAGAGCCTTCAGCGAACGAAGAGCCCTCAGCGAATGAGGAGCAAGAACCTCAGGGTGAGACAGAGGGTTTATCGGCCGAAACAGAAGGCGATGACCAACACGAAGTCGAGTCAGTCGCACCAGAGATCGATACCAAATTAGACATCCCAGGCGGGGAAGACATCGCGTTTGAACTCGACGACCTTTCGCTTGATACGGCGCTTGTGGAAGAGCCTTCAGCGAATGAGGAGCCTTCAGCGAATGAGGAGCCTTCAGCGAATGAAGAGCCCTCAGCGAATGAAGAGCCTTCAGCGAATGAAGAGCCTTCAGCGAATGAAGAGCCTTCAGCGAATGAAGAGCCCTCAGCGAATGAAGAGCCTTCAGCGAATGAAGAGCCCTCAACCGGTGAGTTGCATGACCTTGAGGTCTCCATAGAAGACGATGAGGTTTCTGGAGACCTATTGCTTGAATCTGGTGATCCTGCGGCGGAGCTGTCCTTCTCCGAGTCCTTGAGCGATGCGGATACATCTAAAGAATTTACGCTTGAGGATCTCGAGGAAGCCCAGGCAGGAGATGGCATTTTTGAGCTTGATGAGCTTGCTCTCGAATCTGCAGGATCGGTGCAGGTAGGCGAAAGTGAGCTGGATCAGATTTTCCTAGAAGAGGCGGGAGAAAAGCTCGCGACATTACAACTTGTGCTGGAACAATCTGTTCCCAATGTTGCCCCAGAAGCAGTTGCGGCGTACCACACGCTAAAAGGTAGTGCTGGCATGGCAGAAGTGCCTGCGATAGCGACCATTGCAGGACCGATGGAGCATTTGCTCGCTGGCATGTTGGGTAGTTCGCAATCAATGACAGAGGACGCTCGTCAACTCATGTCCGAGAGTCTCGAATTGATGCGCGCCATCACCGGCGAGTTGTCTGTTTATCGACTCTCATACGAGCCGGGAGACGCGTTTGCAAACAAGGTTAATGCATTCGCACCGACTGAGGTGCCGGTCCCGGTATTTGATTTCCATATTGTGCGGCATTTAAGCCGGGCAGAACTGGTTCTTGCTGACTGGCAGTTATCTCGTCTTGCCGAGCTCAATACAGAGCTCGAGCAGGTAGTAGAGCAAGCCCAATCGCTGGGCCATGACAGTATCGTTGTACTTTGCCAATCTTTGGCGGATACCTATAAGAAACTCGATGGGAAACCCGATGATGCATCCATGAAGCTGCTGGTGTCGGCTCATGAAGTGTTGGTTCATATGTTTGATCAACTCGCTTCCAGCCAGGAAATTGAGCCAGCAGCGGAGCAAATGGTAGCGCTGGCTGGACTAGATTTTGCCGCCCTGGAAATGAGACAACAAACCATTCGCTCTGCAAATGAGATCGTGACGGCGATAGAAGTGTTAGATGCTCATATGGCGGAGATGAGTTCGCCAGAAGGCAGCGGTGCATTGCAGCTCATTAGCGATGACATAAGCCGATTGTTGCAGCATCCATTGGTTCAGGCTGAAGTCCTGACAACTCTCGAGCTGATGTTACAACTGGTAGAATTGATCGTTGATCCGCAGGATGAGCTTGTTGCGCACTTGCTTGATTGCCGTGCTGGATTAACAAAACAGTTGGCGGAGTTGGCTGAAGGTAACCAAGTAGCGCTGGAGTCTGATCTGGCCGGTACCTGTCGCAATGCACTCGCAGCGCGCCAGAGCGCAGTTCAGGCTACTGGCACCGTCGAGACGGTAGGTGAGGTTACAGATACAACAGCACTCACTGTAGCGAAGTCAGATTTAGAAGCAGGCGGTTTGCTCCCTGCCGACGATATTGATGAGGATGTTTTGCCAATCTTCCTTGAGGAAGCCGAGGAGTTAGCAGAGTCGATTGACGAAAGTATTTTGGTCTGGAGTGGAGAAACCAATAACTCCGCGCACCTGGATATGTTGTTACGCCATCTTCATACATTGAAAGGTGGTGCGCGTCTGGCTGGGATTAACTCGCTAGGCGAGTTCACCCACAATTTCGAAACTTTTCTGATTAGTGTTCAACAATCTCCCGTCCAATTGAATGACAATTTTTTTGCTTTACTGAACCAACGGCAAGATGAGATTACCCGCCGAGTTGAAGTCTATCTTAAGCTCATGCGGGGTGAGGCTACAGAAGCAGAACTCGAGTCTATGCGGCATGACATGCCGACAACGATTGTGGCGGCGGCCGATGCCGATGAGTCAGCTGATGAAGTGGTCCTTGAGACAACGATTTCTGCAAGCGAAGCGTTAGTTGTACTAGAAGCTCAGGCTTTACCAGAAGATGAAATTGATGAAGATGTCCTGCCAATCTTCGTTGAAGAGGCAGAAGAGCTGCTCGAAGCGGTCGATCAATGCATTCTGGACTGGAGTAACCAGCCGGCGGCTTCTGAGTTTTACGATGATTTGTTAAGACATTTGCACACCCTGAAAGGTGGCGCCCGTCTTGCTGGGATTAATAGCCTTGGTGAGTTCGCTCACAATTTCGAGACCTATTTGATTGGTATTCAACAAAATCCTGTGCCACTAACCGAAGATTTTTTTGCTGCATTGAACCTGCAACAAGATGAGATGACACGCCGCGTCGAGGTATATACCAAGATGGCTCAGGGTGACGTCAGTGAAGCAGAGATTGCATCGCTTGCAGAGGTGCCAACTGTTGTCGTTGCAGCGGATGCCAAGATCCCTGGAGATGAAGTTTCAGCAACTGCTATCGAAAAATTTACGCAAGAAATTCCGGAAGGCAAACCGTCAGCTGCGAATAACAATCAGGAGGTGGTGCGTGTCTCCGCTGAGTTACTTGAAGATTTGATCGGTATGGCAGGTGAATCGAATATTACCCGAGGTCGAGTTGAGCAACAGATTCGAGATTTTGGTGAATCTCTCCAGGAAATGGAAGAAACGATTAATCGTGTTCGAGAGCAGGTGCGCCGCCTCGAAATTGAAGCTGAATCCCGCGAAACAGTATTCCGTCATGCTCGAGAAGAGCGCGAGGGTGATTCAGGCTTCGATGATCTAGAAATGGATCGTTATACGATGCTGCATGAAATTTCCCGTACTCTAAATGAAAGCTCATCCGATATGATGGACTTGAAGGAGACCCTGGCGAATAAAAGCCGCGATGCTGAGACGCTACTGCACCAGCAGGCACGTATCGGTACCGAGTTACAAGAAGGCTTGACGAGAACTCGAATGGTACCCTTTGCGCGTCTAATACCGCGACTCAGAAGGATTGTCCGTCAAGTCAGCACAGAAGTCGGTAAGTCTGTGCGCTTTGATGCCTTTAATGTTGAGGGCGAACTAGATCGAAGTGTGCTCGAGCGTATTGTGGCGCCGCTTGAGCACATGCTGCGAAACGCTGTTGACCACGGCATTGAATCGACAGACCAGCGACGAGCGAGTAACAAGCCAGAGACCGGAAGAGTCAGCCTGCGCTTGTCACGTGAAGGTGGTTATGTGGTGTTGACGGTCAGCGATGACGGCGGTGGTATCAATGTCAGCGCCGTTCGAAAGAAAGCGATTGAACGTGGTGTAATGACAGAAAATTCTACCCTGTCGGACCGTGAAGTGATGCAGTTCATCATACATGCAGGCTTTAGCACCGCCGAAAAACTGACTCAAATATCCGGCCGTGGCGTCGGCATGGACGTTGTGAATAGTGAGATTAAGCAACTCGGCGGTTCGATTACAATCGACTCAACGCTTGGTGTAGGTTCTGAGTTTACAATCCATATTCCTTTCACCGTATCCATCAATCGTGCCTTGTTAGTGGTGGTGCGAGAAGAAATTTACGCGGTACCACTGAATACAATCGAAGGTATCGTTCGTGTCAGTCCCTATGAACTTGAAGCTTATTATCAGCCAGAGGCACCAATGTTTGAATACGCCGGGCAACCTTACCGACTTGTTTATATGGGTAAGATGCTTGAGCGCGGTGATGATCCGATACTCGAGGGGCTAGTCGCGCCCCTGCCTGTTATTCTTGCGAGAAGCGGTGAGAACTCCGTTGCGCTGCAGGTGGATCGGGTGGTTGGTAGTCGTGAGATTGTTTCTAAGAGTCTAGGATCGCAGTTTAGTAATGTTGCCGGCGTCTCTGGTGCGACTGTGATGGGCGATGGTAGCGTTGTCGTGATTCTTGATGTCTTAGCGTTCATTCGAAAATCAGAAGAAAGTATAACGCCGGAAGCGCTCGAGCAGGCTGCCGAGGCTGAGCAGTTGCACCGGGTACGAAAGGTCATGATTGTGGACGACTCTGTCACTGTGAGAAAGGTAACGACTCGTCTGATGGAGCGGCAGGGCTGGGAAGTGACCACTGCCAAAGATGGTCTCGATGCAATGAATCAATTACAGGATATTTACCCTGACATTATGCTGCTGGATATTGAGATGCCGAAGATGGATGGTTTCGAAGTTCTCAAAAGTTGTCGTCGGGACCCACGCCTTGAAAAGCTACCGATCATTATGATCACATCCAGAACGGGTGAGAAGCATAAGCAGCAGGCACTAGAACTAGGCGTTAACCAGTTTCTGGGTAAGCCTTTCCAGGAAGCAAACCTCATTAGCACCATCGATGAAGTGTTAGTTGAAGCAGGGTCAAAGCGTGAGTGAAGTATTGACAGACCACCCGACGGAACCACCAACGGAATTAGCAACGTTTTTGATCCCTCTGCAAAAAAGTAATTTACTGCTGCCCAATGCAGCGGTAGCCGAAATCATTCCCTATGAACCGCTGCGGCGGGTTCCGGATACGCCGGATTGGTTTCTGGGTTTTCTTGCGTGGCGTGGTGTCCAAGTTCCTGTAGCGTCATTTGAAATGTTGACGGTTAAACGTGCGAGTTTTTCCCTGGTGAGCGTTGCGAGTGCGAACCTTGTCATTTTGCGGGCGCTTGGGGGCGCAGATGACTTTAGTTATTTTGCGATTGTGGCTCAAATGCTCCCACAGCTAGAGCGAGTCGGTGCCGATCAGCTATTTGAAACCGATGAGCCCATTGCTCGAACAGAGCTACTCAAAGTCAGGTTTGGCAATCATCTAGTCTCGATTCCGGATCTAGATTTTATTGAGTCAGAAATTCGCACCGTCGCTTTCCAGTAATGCCTGGTTCACAAGCGTTAGTAGGCTAATAGCGGCTGTCTCAGCTCGCAAAATCCGCGGGCCCAAATTAATGCCACTAAACCCCACCGTATTGGCGAGCGCCACCTCGCTCGCGCTAAAGCCGCCTTCTGGTCCCACCAGAATACTAATGTGCTCAGTGAATAGGTTTGGATCCGGCCTGACATTCGGGGCGGCACTGTAGTTGGCATTGGGGTCGGCAATTAGGCGGTTCCCTTGCTGATGCTGACACCAGTCAGAAAGTTCTCTCGGTACCAAGACCTCAGGTACGATGTTCATACCACACTGTTCACAGCTACTGATTGCGATGGCCTGCCAGTGATCCTGGCGAGATTTAATCTGCTTCATGGGAACCGTTATTCGTTCGGTAATGAGCGGTTGAATGAACGTGACACCTAGTTCTACCGCTTTCTGAAGTGCGAGGTCCATAGCGTCCCGTTTGAGAATGCCTAGCCCCAGGGTCACATCTCGAGGTGAGTTTCGATTGATGGGGTTGTGAGCGTCAAGTGAGGCGCAGACTGATTTTTTGGTGATCTCAGTGAGCGTTGCTGGATATTCCCCGCCAGCGCCGTTGAATAGTACGAGTCGATCTCCAGACTTTAAGCGCAACACGTTACGAATATAATGCGCCCGCTCTGCAACGATTTCGATCGACCCGTGGGACTCAAGTAGTTGATCTATAAAGAAGCGAGAGATACGCACCGGACCACTACAGCCCGAGATTTTGCCAGAGTTTCACGGTCGGCAGTGATTGGTTTAAGGTATAGAAATGCAATCCGGGCGCGCCACCGGCGAGTAATTGCTCGCAGAGACGAGTCACGACTTCTTCGCCAAATGCTTTTAAGGCTTCTGGTTCATCCTCGTAAGACTCCAGATGCTTTCTGATCCATCTTGGAATATCCGCGCCACAGTTGTCGGAAAAACGAATTAGGTTTCGGTAGCCGGTGATCGGCATAACCCCAGGCACAATGGGAATGTCGATGCCGAGTTTTTCGCATCGATCAACAAAACGAAAATAGGCTTCTGCGTTGTAGAAATATTGGGTGATAGCGCTGTCCGCGCCGGCTTCCACCTTCTCTTTGAAATATTGAAGGTCGGACTCAACGCTGCGTGAATCTGGATGAATCTCGGGATAAGCCGCTACTTCTATGTGGAAGTGATCGCCCGTAATCTTGCGAATAAAGCTCACCAGTTCGCTGGCGTAAGCCATCTTGCCAGAACCTCCAGTCCCAGAAGGTACGTCGCCTCGTAGCGCGACCACGCGGTTAACACCAGCGTTCTTGTAGTCTTGTATTAGCGTTTCGATCTTATCCGGGCTGTCGCCACCAAAAGACAGGTGGGGTGCCACCGATGATCCTTTTTCTTGTATCCGCATAACAGCCTGGCGGGTACCGCCACGCGTCGAACCACCAGCACCGTAGGTCACTGAAAAAAAGTGAGGATTTAGAGCACTCAGTTTGTCGTGAATTTTGTCCATCTTTGCGATGGCATCATCACTCTTAGGTGCCGAAAATTCGAAACTGAAGTGCTTTGAAAATTGCGCTTGCGCAGTCACATGCTTCCCCATTATTCCTAAAGTGCTTTCGCTAAGAGTTCAGCCTTGTCGGTTTTCTCCCAGGTGAAATTCGGCTCTTCTCGGCCAAAATGGCCGTAGGCCGCGGTATCACGATAGATGGGTCGCTTAAGATCTAGCATGGCAATCAAGCCTTTTGGTCGAAGATCAAAGTGCTCACGCACCAGGGCTTCGATTTCATGGTCAGGCAGTTTTCCTGTGCCGAAGGTGTCGATGCTGATGGAGGTTGGTTCAGCGACGCCAATCGCGTAGGACACTTGAATCTCACAGCGGTCTGCAATCTTAGCGGCGACAAGGTTTTTGGCCACATAACGACCGGCATACGCGGCGCTGCGGTCAACTTTGGATGGATCTTTTCCTGAGAATGCACCGCCACCGTGTCGAGCCATGCCACCGTAAGTATCGACAATGATCTTTCGTCCGGTCAGGCCGCAGTCACCCACGGGCCCACCGATGACGAAGTTGCCCGTCGGATTGATGTGAAACTGAGTATCAGAGTGGAGCCAGTTGGCTGGGAGCACGGGCTTGATAATCTCTTCCATCACTGCTTCCTGGAGGTCTTTCAGTGACACATCAGGGTCATGTTGGGTGGACAGCACAACGGCATCGATACCGATCGGTACGCTATTTTCATCGTATTTGAAAGTCACTTGGCTTTTTGCATCCGGCCGCAGGAACGAAATTTTGCCGCTTCTACGAACGTCAGCTTGCATCTTCACCAGGCGGTGAGCGTAGGTCACGGGGGCTGGCATCAATACATCAGTTTCATTGCTGGCGTAACCAAACATTAGGCCCTGATCGCCGGCACCTTGATCGTGATCTGTGGCTTCATCGACGCCCATGGCAATATCGGGAGACTGTTTTCCAATGGCATTCAATACCGCGCAGGAGGCGCCGTCGAAGCCCACGTCAGAGCTGTTATATCCAATATCTAGAATCACTGCTCGGCAAATGTCTTCGAGGTCAACCCAGGCCGTGGTCGTGATTTCGCCAGCCAGGACGACCATGCCCGTTTTCACCATGGTCTCACAGGCAACTCGTGCGTCTGGGTCCTCGGCGAGAATGGCGTCCAGGACGGCATCGGAAATTTGGTCAGCCATTTTATCTGGATGGCCTTCAGATACGGACTCGGACGTGAAAATGCGATTGCTCATATTTAGCCTTGGGTCTGGACGAAAGTAAGACTGGCATTCTACCTGCACCACAATGTGAAACCCACTGAGCGGGGTGATAATCCTTCAAGATGAAGGCAAATCTGCTTCATTCATCAGTCTCATTGATGGCGGTCGCCGTAAAAGCTGAAACTCCGGTTGAGCTCAGGGGGTGGCTAAGGGAAAATGTCTGTCTTTTTCATCCAATGGCAATCTCGATGAGTACCTACTATGAACGCTAAGCAATCACGTGCGAATGCCATCCGAGCTCTGGCGATGGATGCCGTGCAAAAAGCCAATTCCGGCCATCCGGGAGCACCGATGGGTATGGCTGACATGGCCGAGGTGCTGTGGCGGGATTTTCTTCATCACAATCCGGCTAATCCAGACTGGAAAAACCGCGATCGATTTGTCCTCTCCAATGGTCATGGCTCGATGCTAATGTATTCGCTGTTGCATCTCACTGGCTACGACCTACCGATGTCCGAGCTCGAAAATTTTCGCCAATTGGGGTCTAAGACGCCAGGACATCCAGAATATGGCTACACCCCTGGCATAGAAACTACGACAGGCCCGCTAGGTCAGGGGTTAGCGAATGCTGTGGGCATGGCCATCGCAGAAAAGCTATTGGCCGCCAGGTTTAACCGTGAACAACATCAGATTGTTGATCACAGAACTTATGTCTTCGTCGGTGACGGTTGTTTGATGGAAGGCATCTCTCATGAGACGGCCTCTCTAGCAGGCACGCTGAAACTCGGTAAGCTGATCTGTCTTTATGACGACAACGGTATTTCAATTGATGGGGAGATAGAAGGTTGGTTTACCGACGACACGCCAGCCCGCTTTCGTGCATATGGCTGGCAGGTCGTTGAGGCGGTAGATGGCCATGACGCTGAAGCGATAACGGCGGCGTTGCAAGAGGCGCATGACAACGCAGAACAGCCGACATTGATTTGTTGCAAAACGCACATCGGTTTTGGTTCACCTAATAAGTCGGGTAAGGCATCTAGCCATGGCTCACCCCTTGGTGCGGATGAAATTGCGCTAACACGCGAAGCGCTCGGATGGACTGCGGCGCCTTTTGAGGTTCCAGAAGAAATCAAAGCCGGTTGGGATTGCCGCAAAAAAGGTAGTGATCTTGAGAATACCTGGAACCAGTCGTTTGCAGAATATGCTCAGAGCTATCCCGTCCTGGCTGCCGAGTTCGAGCGCCGGATGTCTGGAGATCTGCCAGAACACTGGTCGACGACAATGGACGCATTTCAAGCTGAAGTGATCGCTGCCGGGGTCAGTAAAGCATCCAGGCAAGCGTCTGCGGATGTGATTGCCAAAATGGCAACGATATTGCCGGAGTTACTCGGTGGCTCTGCCGACCTAAGCGGCTCGAACAATACCAATTGGCCTGACATGAATGTCGTTAAACCTGGTCGCGAAGAGGGTAACTATATCCACTACGGTGTGCGTGAGTTTGGCATGACGGCCATCGCCAACGGTCTTGTTCTACACGGTGGTTTTAAAGCCTATACCGGTACCTTCCTGATTTTTATGGAATATGCGCGTAATGCAGTGCGTATGTCGGCATTGATGGGCATTCAGAACATTCATGTTTACACCCACGATTCAATTGGGCAGGGGGAAGATGGACCGACCCACCAACCGATTGAGCAGCTGGCTAATTTGCGTGGTACGCCTAACATGTCGACCTGGCGCCCTTGTGACACAGTGGAAACAGTTATTGCGTGGCGTGCCGCGATTGAGCGAAGTGATGGTCCTACCGCGCTGGTTTTTTCCCGCCAATCATTGCCGTTTCAAGCGCGGGATGATCAGCAGGTATCTGATATTGCCAAAGGTGCTTACATTCTGAAGGATGCTTCAGAGCCCCGTGCGATTCTAATCGCGACCGGTTCGGAAGTCTCTATTGCCATCGCGGCATGGGAGTCGCTGGCTGCCGAAGGAATTAATGTTCGAGTGGTTTCGATGCCTAACTCGGCTGTATTTGAACAACAGGATGCGGCCTATCAAGAAGCCATTTTGCCCTCAAGCATGCGCAATCGAATCGCAATAGAGGCGAGCCATCCGGATTACTGGCGCAAGTGGGTCGGCCTGGATGGGCAAGTGATTGGGCTTTCCACTTTTGGAGAGTCGGGGCCTGGTGCTGCCGTGATGGCTCATTTTGGTTTTACCCCTGAGAACCTAATTGCTAAGGTAAAAGACAGTCTGTGAGTATTATTGATATCAGGGATCTGGATGTCTCAGGTAAGCGAGTCCTTGTACGAGAGGACCTCAATGTGCCGTTGAAAAGCGGTGTGGTCTCGAGCGATGCACGAATTAGAGCGGCGATGCCGACCATTCGCTTGCTGATTGAGCGGGGCGCTAAACTGATGGTGATGTCTCACCTTGGTAGGCCAGAAGAAGGTGTGCCGATCGCTAAACAAGCCGAATTCTCTATGGCGCCAGTGGCGGATCATATTCGTCAGAGTACGGGTTTCAAGGTCAGGTTGGTCGACGATTATTTGAGCGGCGTCGAATTTGGCGACGAAGATTTTGTTTTGTTTGAAAATGTTCGAGTCAACTCAGGTGAATCAATGAACAACGAAAAGCTCGCCGAACAGCTTGCCGGGTTATGTGACATTTTTGTTATGGACGCTTTTGGCACGGCTCATCGCGCCCAGGCAACGACAGAAGGAGTAGCGCGGTATGCGCCGATTGCTGCGGCCGGACCACTGCTGATTGCAGAGTTAGATGCTCTCGGTCGCGCGCTCTTGGAGCCTAAGACGCCTGTTGTTGCGATTGTGGGCGGCAGTAAGGTGTCGACCAAACTTGACGTTCTCGATACATTATCGGCGAAGGTTGACACTTTAATCGTCGGCGGTGGCATCGCCAATACGTTTATCGCGGCCCAAGGTCATGAGGTAGGCACATCTCTTTATGAAGCAAATCTAGTTGCGACCGCGCGGAGTTTGATGGATCGAGTCAACGTCCCAGTCCCAACCGATGTGGTGGTGGCGAATGGAATTGATCAACCGGAAACAGCGATCACTGTTGCGGCGGATTCCATCGGTAAAGCCCAAATGGTGTTAGATATTGGTCCGGATAGTCAGTCGGTGGTCGCAGAGATTATTGCCTCTGCAGGCACCATCATTTGGAATGGGCCGGTTGGTGTTTTTGAGCAGCCCGCTTTTGAAGGCGGTACTCGCGCTCTGGCCGAAGCCATTGCCAAGAGTAGTGGGTTTTCAATTGCAGGCGGTGGCGATACATTGGCTGCCATTGATCAGTTTGGGATCACAGACAAGGTATCGTATATATCGACAGGCGGAGGTGCTTTTTTGGAGTTTATGGAAGGCAAGGAACTACCGGCGGTAGCTATATTAGAAACTCGCGGTACTCATTCATAATTTAAGGAGAAACTCATGGCGTTAGTTAGTATGCGGCAGCTGCTCGACCACGCGGCAGAAAATAATTACGGCGTTCCGGCGTTTAACGTCAATAACCTTGAACAAATGCGGGCAATTATGGAAGCCGCAGAACAAACGAACAGTCCTGTTATTGTTCAAGCCTCAGCCGGTGCTCGTAAATATGCCGGCGCTAACTTTCTGCGCCATCTCATCTTGGCCGCGATTGAGGAATTTCCTGACATTCCTGTTGTGATGCACCAGGATCACGGTGCGTCCCCTGATTCATGTCAGCGCTCGATTCAAAACGGGTTTTCTTCGGTTATGATGGACGGATCGTTAATGCCAGATCAGAAGACCCCGGCGAGCTATGAGTACAACGTTGATGTGACGCGTCGCACGACCGAAATGGCACATGCTTGCGGTGTGACGGTTGAGGGTGAACTCGGCTGTCTAGGTTCCCTAGAAACCGGCGAAGCCGGTGAGGAAGATGGCGTCGGGGCTGCAGGGACGCTCTCCATGGAGCAGCTATTAACTGATCCAGATGAAGCTGTAGATTTTGTCACACAAACTAAAGTGGATGCCCTCGCGATCGCGATTGGCACCAGTCATGGTGCTTACAAGTTTACTCGACCGCCCACTGGCGACATTCTTGCGATTGATCGTATTAAAGCCATCCATGACCGTCTGCCGAATACTCATCTCGTCATGCATGGCTCATCAAGTGTGCCTCAGGAATGGCTGAAAGTAATTAATGAGTTTGGTGGTGAGATTCCCGAGACGTACGGTGTTCCCGTTGAAGAAATTCAGGAGGGTATCAAGCATGGTGTCCGAAAGATCAACATCGATACAGACTTGCGTCTCGCATCCACGGGCTCTATTCGGCAGTTCTTGGCGGAACATAAGTCTGAGTTTGACCCTCGTAAATACTTTGCTGCTTCGCAGAAGGCGATGAGAGATATTGTGATCGCTCGCTATGAAGCTTTCGGTACTGCTGGGCAAGCATCCAAAATCAAACCGATATCTCTCGGTATTATGGCGGATAAGTATATGACTGGGTCACTCAATCCAAAAATGAAAGGCTAACGATTGCAAGAGGTGCTCGACGAATTGGCGCAGCTGATTGGTGCAGACAATATTGCGACCGATGGCCCAACGCTAGAGTCTCATGGTAGAGACTGGACCCGGTTTTATGAACCGGACCCGCTTGCCGTTTTGTTTCCGCGCGACATTGATTCAGTGCAGGCCGTGGTGCGCTTTGCCATCGAACACAATCTTGGGCTGGTTCCGTCGGGCGGTCGTACAGGCTTGAGTGGCGGAGCTGTCGCAAAAGACCACGAATTAGTCGTCTCTTTTGACAAGATGAACCAAATTCTAGACTTTAACGAAACGGAGCTAACGGTAGAGGTTGAGCCAGGTCTGGTGACCGAAGTGCTGCAGAATTTTGCTGCAAAAAAGGGTTTGTTTTATCCGGTGGACTTTGCTTCGTCCGGTTCTAGCCAAATCGGTGGCAACATCGCGACCAATGCCGGTGGTATCAAAGTGTTACGTTATGGTCTGACGCGTGACTGGGTACTGGGGCTAACGGTTGTGACTGGGCGCGGAGATATCCTTCGACTAAACAAGGGCTTGGTTAAGAATGCGACGGGCTATGATCTGCGCCATCTATTTATTGGTTCTGAAGGCACTCTAGGGTTTATCGTCGGTGCCACGCTTGCTCTAACTGTTGCTCAGAAAAGCCCCTCGGTGATTCTGCTTGCGGCATCGCGGATGCAGGATGTGATCTCAGTGCTCGAAAAATTTCGAAGTCAGGTGACTTTAAGCGCGTTTGAGTTTTTTTCCGAGCAAGCTTTGCAACACGTACTTCACGAACGAGGTGGTGCACATCCATTTAGTACAGCAGCGCCCTTCTATGTCTTGTTAGAGTTCGAGAATAGTGCGGAAACAAACATTGAAGCGGCAATGGCTGCCTTCGAGAATTGTATTGAAGCGGGCTGGGTCAGCGATGGCATCGTCAGTCAAAGTGAAAGTCAGCGTCTCCAGCTCTGGTCATATCGTGAAGGTATTTCGGAAGCCATAACGCCTTACACGCCCTATAAAAACGATGTTTCCGTTCGAATCTCGCGAGTCCCTTCGTTCTTGGATGCAGTGGAAACTTTAGTTAAGAAAGCTTGTCCGGAATTTGAAATCGTCTGGTTCGGACATATTGGTGATGGCAATGTCCATCTCAATATACTACGCCCGCTTGACTGGCCGATTGCTGAATTCAAAGCGGAATGTGAAAAAGTCAGTCGTGGTGTGATGTCGATCGTAGCGGAATTTGACGGCAGTGTTTCTGCTGAACATGGCGTTGGACTGCTCAAGCGCGATCAGCTGGGCTTTAGTCGCAGCAAAGAAGAAATCGCAATGATGCAAGCGATCAAACTGGCATTCGACCCAGCCGGTATTATGAACCCAGGTAAACTATTTGAGAGTTGAGCCTGTCTTCCCTCACTTCCTTCTTTCACTGACTTCGCCGTCGCTACTGACAAGCAACAAGTCTGCAGCTCGAATCGCAAACAGCCCATTCGTGACAACCCCCGCGAGACTGTTTAGGTCTCGCTCCATGGTAATTGGATCCGTGATTCTTAGATCGTGAATATCTAGAATCACATTGCCGTTGTCTGTTTCGAATCCTTGTCGGTAGACCGGACGACCGCCCATCTTGACGATGGATCGAGCAACCGCCGAACGTGCCATTGGAATGACTTCTACGGGTAGTGGAAATGTGCCCAATTTCTTGACAAGTTTCGACTCATCAACGATACAAACAAAGGTTTCAGCAACGCTGGCAACAATCTTTTCTCGGGTTAGCGCACCTCCGCCACCTTTGATCATGGCCAAGTTTTCATCCACTTCATCAGCGCCGTCGACGTAAAAGCGCATTTTTTTTACGTCGTTCAGTGCCTCGACCTGGATGCCATGCTTGCGCAGTCGCTCTGCTGTCGCTTCGGAACTGGCAACGGCGCTGGCGAAATTGAATTTGTAAGCGGCTAGCGCATCAATAAAGTAGTTTGCCGTCGACCCAGTACCAACGCCGATCACAGAATTTTCTGTGAGATGCGGTTCGATATATTTGGCTGCGGCTTCAGCCACCTGCTTTTTCTTCTCGTTCTGATCCATCTAATCCCTTTGAGTTTGGCCAGTTGCGCCAGCACAGTGCTATTGTAGTTACCAGATAGTTTAACTCTTAGAGTTTGAGGTCACTAGTTACATGACTGACAAATACATCAGAAAAATTTTGGAAGCGAGTGTCTACGAGGTGGCTGAGCAAAGCGCCCTCGAGACTGCGCCGAATCTTTCCGATCGACTTGGGCGAAAAGTGCTGCTGAAACGCGAAGACACGCAGTCAGTGTTCAGCTTCAAGCTCAGAGGTGCTTTCAACAAAATTCAATCTCTGGCTCCCGAGGTTAGACAGCGCGGTGTTGTCACTGCGTCTGCTGGTAATCATGCCCAGGGTGTGGCCCTTGCTGCAGAGTATCTAAAAATTCCGGCCACCATTGTGATGGGTCGCAATACGCCGACCATTAAAATTGACGCGGTACGTCGTCGGGGCGCTACAGTTCGACTCGAGGGTGATAGTTATGATGAGGCAGCGGCGGTTGCTAAAATGATCGGTGAAGAACAAGGCTTAACCTATGTGCATCCATTCGACGACCCAGAGGTCATTGCGGGTCAAGGTACGATTGGTATGGAAATTTTACGCCAGCATACAGGGCCACTGCATGCGGTATTTGTGCCAGTCGGAGGCGGTGGTTTGATAGCGGGCGTTGGTACTTATATCAAATATTTACGTCCCGACATAAGGGTCATTGGTGTCGAGGCGGAAGGGTCAGCAGGCATGTGGGCGGCCTTGAACGCAGGTCGTCGCGTTCAGCTTGCAGCGGAAGACTTAGACCAATTTGCAGATGGAACCGCGGTTCGGCAGGTAGGCAAAGAGAATTTTCGGCTGGCGAGAAAATGCGTGGACGAGATCATTCGCGTCTCGATCGATGAAATCTGCGCTGCCATCAAGGACGTGTTTGAGGATACTCGGGGGATCTGCGAGCCTTCCGGTGCGTTGAGCGTTGCTGGCTGCAAACAATACTTACAGCGTTCGGACGTTGCTGACAAGTCACCAGTGGTGGCGATCATTACTGGCGCCAACATGAATTTTGATCGGCTACGTCATGTGTCCGAGCGTACGGAAATTGGTGAACGGCGAGAAATGCTGCTGGGTGTTACGATTCCTGAGAAAAAAGGCAGTTTTCGAAAGTTCTGTCGAGCGATTGGTAAACGCAGCGTAACGGAGTTTAACTATCGTTACTCACCGGATGCGGGCGCCCGAGTGCTTGTCGGTATACAAACCGTCGCGGATTCTGTGGATCGAAATAGTTTGCTGGAGAAGCTGAGCAAACACTACGACATCGTCGATCTGTCAGATAACGAAGTTGCGGTGCTCCACGTTCGTCATATGATTGGCGGTCGTGCGTCACAGCTTGAGGATGAGCGTCTGTTTCGTGTGGAATTTCCGGAGCGTCCCGGCGCTCTAGGTAACTTTCTGGATGCAGTTGGTTCTGTATTTAATATATCAATGTTCCACTACCGCAATCACGGGTCCGCCTATGGGCGGGTGCTGGTTGGCTTGCAGGTTCCAGACTCTGAACTGAGGGCACTTAGAGCGCGACTTAAAGACATCGGCTATCGACATTGGGAAGAAACGGAAAACCCTGCCTACCGTCTGTTTCTGCGTTAATCACTGTTCGTCATTATCGGAGGGCAAGTCGCTGGGTAAATGATAGGCCGCATATTCAGTATCGAAAGAAAAAAGCCGAGAGTCTTTCAATCGGTCGACATACAAGATGCCGTCAAGATGGTCGAACTCATGTTGAAACACGGTGGCGAGAAACCCCTTTAGTTCGATTGATAGCGCCTGCGCTTTTTCGTCAAAGTAATCTACCTTGATGTGTTGGGGTCGCTCCACATAACCCTTCATACCCGGCACCGATAGACAGCCTTCCCAGTAGCCCATGGCCGCGTCGTTAATAACAGAAATAGCGGGGTTTACATAAGCGGTGAACGGCATTGGCGTGATGGGCCCGTAGCGGGTGACGGGGTTCGGAATGTCGATTACGGCGATTCGGAAACCGACATTGATTTGTGGCGCAGCGAGGCCAATGCCGTTGCCTGTCGCGGCGAGGGTATCCTTCAGATCAGCAACCAGGTCTAGAAATCGTTGCGAGCCAATCTCTTCTTCTGGGAATGGTTTGGCGGCTTCCCGCAAAGTGGGATGACCCATCCGAATAATTTCTTTTATCGCCATATCTAACCTGCTTCGCTAAAGTCCTGACTGAGATTGCCGATAAAATGCCACTACCAAGGAAAAGAGTAAATACTTACTTGGCAGCGAGCCGAGGCAAATAGTGTGATGTATTGCACAATTTTTGCACAAATATAGCTCTGGTCTATTGATTAACATTTAGAACAGTTATATGTTCGCTAATCGAAGTGGATTAGAAACCATTGTTTTTCTTAAAGTTTTCGGAACAGGTAATGAACAAGAAACCAGATCTTATGTTGCTGATCTTTGTGCTCCTCGGCGTTGGTGTCGCGGTCAATGCAGCAGGCCAGGCAATGGGCTTTTAGCGAAACATTATCAGCTCGCGCTCTGTTACCACGCCATCTAGATTAACGTCCCAGGGTTCGTTGGAGAGCTCTTGAACTTCTTGAATACTGTGGGCAACGCCGACCAGTCGCACTGTCTTCCACTCTCTTAGGTTGGATAATGCACGATCGTAATAGCCACCTCCCATCCCCAGTCTATGACCAGACCGGTCGAAAGCGATCAGTGGTATGAGCATATAGTCCAAATCCCCTGCTTTTAATAGCCCGCGGCGACCCTGAGGCTCTGGAATACCGTATCGGTTCGGGCGAATATTCTGATTGATGTCCCCGAACAGTAATCCACGACCTGACCAGGGCCTGATGCGTTCCTTCAGAATGGGTAAGAAAAATTGTTTGGATGAAGCTCTGGCGAGACCGATCAGGTCGACTTCGCCATCATTCGGCCAATAGAACCCGATACGATTGGCGCGCTGGTAAGGAAGGTGGTTCTGGAGGCGACGAATAATGCGCTGGCTAGCTTTAGCCTGTAAAGACGGGGATAAGCTGCGTCTTTTCGCTCGTAGTTGCTGGCGAAGTTGCTGGCGAAGTTGCTGCTGTAGTTGATGCTGTAGTTGCTGTAAGTGCCGGATGGTTTTTAGGTTGACTGACATTGTATGGATAAGCCCCCCAGATTGCCGCTGTTCTAATCTGCCCTTGAACCCTGCGGTTCAAGGCGGTGGTCTCTAACGAGTTTTAGGCGTTCCGCTGAACGGACATGCACATCTACCCAGATAAAAGACCTCCTGGTATACGCTTAAAGGGTCGAGGACATCTTGACTCGCGAACAACCCAGGGAACTTGGTCTAATTATAACTGATTCTAACCAGCGGGCTAGTCAATTTATCCGTTTCGAGTCTTGAGGCGGCTCAGAGCAGAATCAACCTTGCCTGTCAGTTGTTCAAGATCCCGGCTATGGCTATCAACGGTGTTTTTGCCTTTGCTTTCTTCAGCCAGATATTCATTGGCGATGTTTAGCGCAGCCATGACGGCAATACGATCGAGTCCGAGTATGCCGGCATTGGCCTTTACCTCGCGCATCTTGCCATCCAGATAGTCCGCAGATTGCCTAAGCGCGGCGACTTCATCGGGTTTACAGCTAATCTGGTAGCTATTATCGAGAATAGACACAGTCACGGTTTTGGATTCTGACATCTATTCCTGCTCCAGCGATTTCAGGCGCATGATCATGGCTTCGACCTTGTTTTTTGCCAGCTCGTTCTTTTCTAGCAGGCGGGTCCGTTCCGAGAGCCAGTTGTCCCGGTCCTGCTCCAAATTAGCCTGTTTGCGTTCAAGTTCATCGCACAGGCTGATGAGTTCATCGATCTTGGTTTCGAGTTTTTGTATTTCCAATGTGGCACGGCCATCACGAGTATTGGACGCTACTATAATGGCACACTTCGTTCGAGGTCAAACACCTACAATTAGCGTAAGATGTCCGGCTTTTGGTAAGAGTGGGGGATTGCAGATGGCGACAGAGAAGGCAAAATTGGGGCACCAACTGGCCGCGGCCAAATCTAGCGTTTCGGCATCCGAGGCCCACGGCTTTATCACAGGCTGGATCTCGTCCGGAGCGGTGTGGGGCAGCGCTGCAAAAATGTTTGAGCAGGCGCTAGAAACGAGCTTGCAAGGAGCGCTTGCAGAAGCAGCTAAACAGACCGCTGAAGAAGTTAAAGAAGGTCTTGCCGATATGGATTTTGGTTTCCAAATTCTGCTCCCGGAAGATGAAAACGCAATCAACAACCGTCGTGTTGGACTAAGCGAGTGGTGCCGGGGGTTTCTCTCCGGATTTGGGTTGACAGGGCGATATCAAGATTCTGAGTTAAGTGATGAGGTTAAAGAGTTGCTGGCCGACTTCGTCCAGATTTCTCAGGTAGACGATGAAATTCCCGAGGACGAAGAAAATGACTCGGACCTAACGGAAATCACAGAATATGTTCGTATCGGTGCCGTGATGATATTCACAGATTGTGCGTCCAAGGCGGTCCACTAATGAAGAGTATGCCTCGCATCACCAGTCGCGAGTATGCGTCACGCCGCAAAGAACTGATGGCGCTGATGGAGGACAAAAGTATTGCGATACTGCCCAGTGCCAATATCGTTGCCCGCAATAGCGATGTGGACTACCCCTTTCGTCAGGATAGTGACTTTCACTATTTAACGGGATTTGATGAACCAGAGTCTGTCGTGGTGCTTGTTCCCGGCCGAGAGCATGGCGAGTGCATTCTGTTCTGTCGCGAACGGGACCCCGAGATGGAGCAATGGCACGGCAAGATCACCGGGCCTGAACGGGCCATGCAGTTTTTCGGAATTGATGACGCGTTTCCGATTGCCGATATCGACGATATCCTGCCTGGCCTGATTGAGGGTCGCTCAAAACTCTATTACTCCATGGGTGGCCACACAGAGTTTGATGCTCAGGTCATAGCCTGGGTTAACAGTATCAGTAATAACAAACAGTCTGGGACACGCCCGCCCGGTGAGTTTGTGCAACTAGACAGAGATCTTCACGAGCTTCGTTTATTCAAGAGTAAGGCTGAAATAGAGGTTATGAGGCACGCCTCGGAGATCACTGAGCGCGCTCACAAAAAGCTATTAAAGACGGTGCAGCCTGGCCGAGCTGAGTTCCAACTCGAGGCTGATCTGCACCATACGTTTGTGATGGGCGGTGCCAGGTCTCCTGCCTACCCTTCGATCGTTGGTGCGGGCAACAATGGGTGCATCCTGCATTACGTTGCGAATAACGATGAGATTCGAAAGGGCGATCTCGTGCTTGTAGATGCCGGCTGCGAATATGAATACTACGCGGCTGACGTGACGAGAACGTTCCCCGCGACCGGCAAGTTCTCAAAAACACAGAAGTCGTTGTACAACATCGTGCTGGGTGCGCAACTAGCGGCCATTGAAACGATTCAGCCCGGTAATCATTGGGATCAGCCTCATCAGGCTGCCGTGCGTGTGATTACGGAGGGGCTTCTCAAGCTTGGGTTGCTTGAAGGTGACATTGATGAGGTGATTGAGCAAGAGGGCTACAAAAAGTTCTATATGCACAAAACCGGTCATTGGTTGGGTCTGGATGTCCATGACGTGGGCGAATATCAGGTGGATGAAACCTGGCGTGTATTTGAACCTGGCATGGTGATGACAGTAGAGCCGGGCATCTACATCGAAGAGGGGCTTGATGTACCAGCCAAATTTAGGGGTATTGGTATTCGCATTGAAGACAATGTTCTGGTCACAAAAACCGGTCACGAGGTACTCACCGCTGCCATTCCAAAAACCGTCGATGAAATTGAAGCGTATATGACGGAGCATAACGAGGCGCTTAGCTGATGGAAACGCAATTTGATATAGCGGTTTGTGGGGGCGGTCTGGTCGGGTTAATGTTTGCCAATCTGTTAAGCCACACAAATTATCGTATCGCTCTGATCGATGCTGGGCCGTTACCAACGAGCGCCCCGACTTCGGTACCAAAACTGAATGGCGCGGAACTGAATTCCGGATATGCGCCGAGAGTCAGCGCTCTGAATGCGTCGTCGATGGCGCTGCTTGAACGTTGTGATGTGCTCTCCCGGCTAGATCGATACGCGCGTTTCTCAGAGATGTTGGTCAAGGATGGAGAAGGTACGGGAGAAATTCGTTTTTCCGCTGAAGATATTGGTTTGCCGCAGTTAGGGATGGTGATTGAAAACCACTGGGTTGTTGAAATGCTTTATCAGCGGCTCACACAAATCGAAAATGTTGAATTGTTGTTTGATACAGAAGTTTTGGGCATTTCAGAATCATCCTCGGGTACAGAGATCCGGTTTGGCGAAGACCAGATGCTCATCTGTGACCTGGTGGTAGGCGCAGACGGCGGAAATTCAAGGGTTCGTGAGTTAAAAGGACTGAGAACCGGAGGCTGGTCTTACGGTCAAACGGCGGTTGTTACGACGATTCAAACAGAAGCTGCCCACCATAATATTCCTCGCCAGTGGTTTACGGCGGAAGGTCCTCTGGCATTTTTGCCGCTCGCCGACCCAACGCTGTGCTCCATCGTATGGTCGCACCGTGATGCGGCGAGCATACTCGGTTTGGCGCCGGAAGCGATTTGTGCATTGCTGACCGAAGCATCGGAGAGTGATTTGGGTAAGGTTTTGGCGTTGGATCAAAGATTTTCCTTTCCCCTCAAACAACAGCATGTGTATCGATATGTGAGTCGCGGTGTTGCGTTGATTGGTGACGCTGCCCATACGATCCATCCCCTCGCGGGACAGGGTGCAAACCTGGGTTTTGCTGATGCAGAAGCGTTAGCCATGGAGATTCGTCAAACTCAGTTCAGCGGAGAGAAGCCCGGGGATATTAACGTCCTGCGCCGTTTTTCCCGTGCTAGACAACCGCACAACCTCGTCGTAGCTGCCGCCATGGAAACCCTCAAGCACATGTATGGCCGGCAAACACCCGGTGTCGGCTGGCTGCGTAATCAAGCCATGGGCTTGCTTAAAAAAAGCGGTCCGCTAAAAGCCATACTGATGAAGTTGGTCAATAGCTGATTCAACAAAATTCAGCATCGGCGTGAGCCCAAGTCACTGTTCCCCATTCTGTGAAAAAGATAGAATGCCGCCTTTCATTTACTACTGCAAAGCTGGATTCCTATGGGCTTAAAGACACCGCTTTATGATGCGCACTTGGCGGACAATGCCAAGATAGTTGATTTTGGTGGCTGGGATATGCCAGTTCACTACGGCTCCCAGATTGAAGAGCACCATGCCATTCGCAAGGCGGCAGGTGTCTGTGACGTTTCTCACATGACCGTCGTAGATATAGCCGGCGTTGAAAGCCGGGATTATTTGCGTCATTTACTTGCTAACGATGTGGCTAAGCTGATGGTGCCGGGAAAAGCACTCTACTCCGCAATGCTAAACGAGCGAGGCGGAATTCTAGATGATCTGATCGTCTACCTAACCGAAGATGGCTATCGAGTTGTGGTGAATTGCGCTACTCGAGAAAAAGATTTGGCCTGGATGGATAAGCAGTCCGCAGGCTTTGATTGTGCAATTCTGGAGCGCCCTGAACTCGCAATCCTCGCAGTCCAAGGCCCGAACTCGCTTGAGATCGTGAAGACGCTTGTGACGCCTGAGCGTGCCGCCCTGATCTCGGACTTAAAGCCGTTTGTTGGTCGGTTTTCCGGTAACTGGTTCATTGCACGTACGGGCTATACCGGTGAGAAAGGCGTTGAGATCATTCTACCGGGCGAAGAAGCACCAGCATTCTGGGCTGCGATTCGCGCAGCGGGTATTGCCGCAGTGGGGCTTGGTGCCCGCGACACGCTGCGTCTTGAGGCTGGAATGAATCTTTATGGGAGCGATATGGATGAATCTGTCACGCCATTTGAATCCAACATGGCTTCTACTGTCGTAATGTCTAGCGATCATGACTTTGTTGGAAAGTCTGCTTTGCAAGCGCAACTGGACGATGGCGTAGCGCAAGAGTTAGTCGGATTAGTTATGCTGGAAAAGGGCGTGTTGCGTGGTCACTACCCTGTTTATAGTGGTGATCAGCTGGTTGGAGAAATCACGAGTGGTGCGTATTCTCCAACCTTGTCGCATTCGATTGCGCTAGCCCGAATTCAGGTGGGAGCAGAATCTCTAGAGGTGGGTATTCGTAGCAGGCGTATGCCTGTTCACGTGATACCACCGCCCTTCGCCAGAAACGGCAAACAGGTTTACAAGCTGCCGGACGATGGCAGGGTTTAAGATTGCGATGATTATGGCTATTCCATTTAATTTGAAAACAACCTAATACGAAAATAATGAGGAAAGAGGAATGAGCGAATTTCCCGGAGAGCTACGTTACGCCGAGAGTCATGAATGGGCTCGGGTAGAGGATGATGGCACTATTACCGTCGGCATCTCGGATCATGCCCAGGAAGCGTTGGGTGATGTTGTGTATGTTGAACTTCCCGAAGTCGATGCTGAGGTTAAAGCCAATGCCGAAGCGGGTGTGGTCGAATCTGTGAAAGCCGCTTCGGATATCTATGCACCGGTATCTGGCACGATTATCGCCATTAATACTGCGCTCGAAGATGCGCCAGAAAGCGTCAATGAATCTCCATACAGCGATGGCTGGTTTTTCAAACTGAAGCCTAACGACCTTAGTGAGCTGGAAAACCTGCTTGATATGAAAGCTTATCAAGAGTTTTGCGAGGCAGAAGACCATTAATTATCGGCCACGTCTGGGCCATTTAGTCACGAGTTAATTACGAGGTAATTTCATGCCGTTTGTGCCGCATACGTCACAAGATGAGCAGATCATGCTTGATGCTATCGGGGTCGACTCGATTGAAGATCTGTTTGACGAGATTCCGCCAGATCTGCGATCGGGTGTTCTAAACAATACGCCTGAGGCGATATCAGAAATGGCTTTGGTACGCCTCATGTCTGAGCGGGCTCGTCAGGATGAAGTGAGCTTGTCATTTTTGGGTGCCGGTGCTTACCAGCATCATATCCCTGCGGCTGTTTGGGATCTGGTTACTCGTGGTGAGTTTATGACCGCCTATACGCCTTATCAGGCGGAGGCGAGTCAGGGGACGTTGCAGTTGATTTATGAATTCCAGACCATGATGACTCGTCTCACGGGAATGGATGTGTCTAATGCGTCTGTTTATGATGGCGCATCAGCGCTGGCTGAAGCTGTGTTGATGGCCGTCCGGGCAAATCGTGGTTCAAAATCCCGGCGGGTGCTGATGGCAGGCAATCTGCATCCTAACTACCTGAGTGCGGTGCAAAACATTGTCCGTAATCAGAAGATTGAGTTGGTGACAATTCCATGGTCCGAGAATGGGCTGATCGATAGCGATGTACTTGAGACATACTCTGGGCAAGACTTTGCCGCGCTGGCGATCGCCTATCCAAACTTCTTTGGTGGTTTGGAAGACGTGCACGCGCTGACGCAATTTGCCCATGACAACAGTATGTTGATGGTTGGTGTTGTGAACCCCATGGCGCTGGGGATTCTGGGTGCGCCAGGTGGGTGGGGTGATACCGGTGCAGATATTATCGTGGGTGAAGGTCAGCCCTTTGGTATTCCGGTTGCGTCAGGTGGGCCGTACCTTGGATATATGTGCTGCAAGCAGGCAATTGTGCGTCAAATGCCTGGGCGAATTATAGGTATGACGGAAGATACCGAAGGTAAAACAGGATTCGCTCTCACGCTTCAAGCTAGAGAACAGCATATACGCCGAGGTAAGGCGACTTCGAATATCTGCACCAATCAGGGGTTGCTTGTGACCGCCGCGACGATCTATTTAAGCCTGATGGGCGACGATGGGATCCGCAACATTGCCGCCAAATGCCACTCCGGTATGATGAATCTGTTAGCAGAGGCAACAAAAATCGACGGCGTGACGGTAAAGTTTTCTAAAACAGTATTTCATGAGGTTGTGCTTGAGTTACCAAAACCTGCCGCCGGGGTACTCAGCGCAATGGCAGAACAAGGAATCCTTGCCGGCTACGATCTCGGTAAAGTCGATCAGAAGCTGGTTAACTGTATGTTGACTAACGTCACAGAGGTTAAGACAGATGAGGATATTGAATTGTTTGCGAGCGTCCTTAAATCCGTACTGGAGACAAACTGATGTTGATCTATGAAAAGGGCAGTGCGGAACGAAGTGCCCGGGCTCAGTACGAAAAAGTCGATGTGAATTTGGACGATTTACCAGCGGACCAGATACGAACTGATGCGCTAGGATTGCCTGGTGCCTCTGAACTTCAGGTGGTCCGTCACTACACCAACTTGTCCCGTAAGAACTTCTCTATAGATGGCGAATTTTATCCGTTGGGTTCTTGTACGATGAAGTACAACCCAAGAGGTGCGTTGAAGGTCGCCAACATACCGGGGTTTCTGAATCGTCATCCTATGGCACCGGAAAAATATAGTCAGGGGTATCTGCAGTGCCTTTTTGAATTGCAGGAATACTTAAAAGATGTCACCGGAATGAAGCGGGTCTCGCTCACTCCAATGGCAGGTGCCCAGGGTGAGTTTGCGGGTGTTGCGATGATTCGCGCTTATCATGAAAAGCGGGGTGATGATGCTAGAACTGAGATTATAATTCCGACTGCTGCCCATGGAACCAACCCTGCAACAGCAGTGATGTGTGGTTATAAGGTGCGAGAGGTGGCGGTCAACAAGGACGGTGACGTTGATATCGAGGCACTGAAAGCATGCGTAGGACCGCAGACTGCTGGGCTGATGATGACCAACCCTTCGACCTGTGGCGTGTTTGAACGAAAGGTCAAAGAGATTGCGACTATTATTCATGATTCCGGCGGACTGCTCTATTACGATGGCGCGAACCTCAACGCTATTCTTGGCAAGGTAAAGCCCGGCGATATGGGCTTTGATGTGCTTCATATGAATCTACACAAAACATTTGCCACACCGCATGGTGGTGGAGGGCCAGGCTCTGGTCCTGTTGGTGTCGGTGAACGACTCGCTCCGTTTGTGCCAACTCCGATTGTCGGTCAGAAAGAAGATGGTAGCTATTATTGGGTGGGCAAAGAGGAAATCCCTGACAGCATTGGCAACCTTTCGACCTTTATGGGAAACGCAGGTATTCTGGTGCGCGCCTATGCTTATGCGAGATTGTTAGGCCGCACTGGTATGCACCGTGTCGGCGAGTACGCGACGCTAAATGCTAACTATATGGCGAAAGAGTTAGCCAAAGCAGGCTTCACCCTGGCATACCCTGAACGTCGAGCAACCCATGAGTTTATTATTACCCTATCTAAAGAAGCTAAAGAGCTGGGTGTGAATGCCATGGACTTTGCAAAGCGGTTGCTAGACTACGGGTACCATGCGCCAACGGCATATTTTCCGCTGCTGGTACCTGAATGTTTGTTAATTGAACCAACAGAAACAGAGAGTCGCGAGGAGATGGACGGGTTTATCGCTGCCATGTCCAGTATTCTCGAAGAAGCGCGAACGAATCCAGAGATTGTTAAGAATGCGCCAGCGACGATGCCGGTTAAGCGCCTAGATGATGTAAAGGCAGCCAGGGAATTAAATTTGGCCTGGCGACCTAGTTAGCCGGGAGCTGGTGAACTAACATTCTATCAAAAGCTTCTAGCTCGTGGATCAAGGCGGAGAGAAACAGGGGCAAGTTAGCCCTCGATACTTCATCATCGCCGCTTTTGCGCATCAGTTGACGTAGCTCTTTCAACGTTGCGCGAAAGTTTGAGTACGCGTTGGCGTCAATCGCCAGCAAAATAGGCTCCATCTGCACATTGCCCACCATGAATTGTTCCAGAGCTTCAATTTCTGCACTCAACGTGTCGAGGGAAGTACTGCTATAGATGCTATGCCCCGTGTCGTTCGCTGTGACTAGATTGCTTTCGCGGAAAGCCACACGCAGCTTCTGCAGATTACCGGTTAGCACCTGTTTTAGAACTGCCAGAGCCGCAGGATAATTCGCGACATCAAACTGACCTGCACTAGCGAGAAATAAATTGTCTGAGTCGATCACCAACTGGCGAGCGGCTATGGCAAGAAACTTGCGCCGGCGCTGAATGCTTGTGGACTCTGAGTCAGGATTAAAGTCGGAAAGTGGTCTGGCAAAAATTAGATATTCTATGCTGTGAAATCCCAATGCCACTTCTTCCTCGTCCGTTATGCCGTGTTGGCCGATCAATACGTCAGCGCTCAATAGAAGGGTCTCGTCATTGATGATGCCACTCGAGGGGTAAAGCGGCAGGTCGTCGATAAACCCTGGTTGGATTGGCCAGGCATCGATTCGGTAGATGAGTTGGCGAAGATTGTCATCCAGCGTCAAAAAGCCAAACTGGGCCCTGGCGTATGCAAGGTGCGCGCTTTGCCATGAGGTCTGCAACTCGAGCAGAGTGTGTTCATCGGGTTGCGCCAGAAACCCTATTGTGGCCTTCTCAAGCATCGAAATGTCTATTCTAAGCGCGTCGCGTGTGTTGGCGGCGTGAAGTTTGACGGCGCTGACAATCTGCACCACTTGATCGCGGTCGATTGACGCTGGTGCGGGGGGCACCGGCGTTGGCTGTCCGCACGCTGTCAAAAGCGAGAGTGCCAGAAAGGCTAACGCAAGGAGATGCATGTCCAGCCTTTCTCTGCTGCTACTGCAGCAAGCGTTGGGTCCGGATCGACCGCAATGGGAAAATCCACAAGGTTGAGCAGGGGGATATCGTTATGAGAATCCGAGTAAAAGGTACTGCCTTCAAGTGAAAATCCCTTCTCCTTGATCCAGGCTTTCAATCGGGTGACCTTGCCAGGACCGTAGCTCGGTACCCCAATCATCTTCCCTGTATAGCCGCTTTCAAGCAATTCCGGAATTGGCGCTATCAGATCTTCAATACCCAACATGTCAGCGATGGGGCGTGTGACAAATTCAAGCGTTGCCGTGACAATCACAAGCTGGTGCCCATCTGCTCGATGTTGTTTAATCAACGCTCTCCCTCTGGGCAGTATTGCGGGTCGAATCACGGTATCGATAAACTTGGCACGGTGCTCATAGAGGGTTTCGAGAGGGTGCTGGGTCAAAACGTGACTAGAGAACGCCAGGTACGCGTCAATATCAAGTTCTCCACGTTTGTAATCAGCATAAAAACGCCGGTTTTCTGCTCGATGTTTATTACTATCGACCAGACCCTGGTCTGCAGCGTAGTCACCCCAGGCGTGATCGCTATCAATGGCAATCAGGGTTTCGTCAAGATCAAAAATCGCGAGGTTCAAATCTTCATGTCCAAATAGCCGTCAGTGTAACGGTTTCAGCTTAGCGAGTCTTTTTTAGGCGCCGATTGCCCAGCAAGGTCATTTCAGACACAATGATTTACAAGGTAAAAATAAAAACAGGTGGTGGAGACATTGATAGATTCTGACGGCTACCGGCCTAACGTTGGGATCATTGTTGCTAATCAAGCAGGGCAGGTGCTCTGGGCAAAGCGATGTGGCCAGGATGCCTGGCAATTTCCGCAAGGCGGAATCAACAGTGGTGAATCTGCAGAAGATGCTCTGTACAGGGAGTTAGACGAAGAAGTAGGGTTGCAGCCGGAGCAGGTACAAATCATCGGTAGTACTCACGGTTGGCTACGATATCGATTACCAAAGCGACTGCTACGAAATAATTCTAAGAGTTTCGTCGGCCAAAAACAGAAGTGGTATCTGCTCAAAATGCTTGCAGAGGATGAGGCAGTTCGCTTTGACCACTCTGGCACACCGGAATTCGATTGTTGGAACTGGGTAAGCTATTGGTATCCACTCGGCCAGGTCGTGCCTTTCAAAAAGGATGTGTATCGGCGAGCGATGAAAGAACTCGCGCCCGGCCTGTCTAAATGTTTGGCTCACAGGTCTTGATCACCGGGACAATTCTGCATGCTTGAAGTACTGCGGCGAGTAACGCAAGAGGTTAACGCCGCAAAAGATCTTAAGACGGCGCTCGACATTATCGTCGATAGCGTTCAGTCGACCATGGAAACAGAAGTCGTTTCTGTCTACTTACTCGATGAGGAGCGGGGTGGATACGTATTCATGGCAACCCGTGGTCTAAATGAGGCCGCAGTCGGATCGCTTACACTTGCCCTGGATGAAGGTCTGGTAGGGCTTGTTGGCCAGCGTGCAGAGCCGGTCAATCTCACCGAAGCGGCCAATCATCCCAAATTTAAATCTATTAATGAACTTGGCGAAGAACCCTACACAACTTTCCTAGGCGTTCCCATCATTCACCACCGCAAGGTGCTAGGCGTCTTAGTCGTTCAACAACGTATCAAGCGTCGCTTTGATGAAAGCGAAGAAGCCTTCCTGATTACGCTCTCTGCGCAATTGGCCGGGGTGATTGCCCATGCGCGTGCAACCGGTACGCTGGCTATGACCGGTACCGCAAAGGATTTGCCTTCTAGTCGTTTTATGGGGAAGTCCGGTAGTACTGGTGTGGCAATGGGTACTTCGGTGATTTTGTTCCCCGAAGCTGATCTCAGCAGCGTGCCAGACCGGACCACGGAGGATCCGATTACTGAAGTAATGGAGTTCCGTCAGGCTGTCGAGGAAGCGCGTCACGAGATAGAAGACGTGAGCCGTTTGCTGTCGGATCAACTCAAGCCTGAAGAGTTGGCGTTGTTTGAAGCTTATCGACATATGTTAGATGAATCGGCTATTGCTGGTGAAGTGATTGCGGTGATCGAAACCGGCGTTTGGTGCCAGACTGCGCTGCGGCAGGTGATTGATGCTCACGTCGCCACCTTTGAGTCAATGGCCGACCCTTATTTGCGGGAGCGCGGTGCGGACGTCTTGGATCTTGGGCGACGGGTACTAGCGAAATTGCAAAGTCGAGTGCAGAGCCGGCCAAATTATCCTCGTAAAACAATCCTGGTGGCTCAGGAACTGACACCCGCCATGCTGGTAGAAGTACCGCGAAGTAAGTTGCAAGGGCTTGTTTCTTTGAAGGGTTCTGGTAGTTCTCATGTAGCGATTCTCGCCAAGGCCATGGGGATTCCGACTGTGATGGGGGTGGAGGATTTACCGATTCACCTGCTCGAAAATAAGCCGGTTATCGTCGATGCGAACACGGGTTGCGTGATCACTTATCCGAATCGAGAGCAGCAAAATCACTATCGTCGCTTGTTAAAGGAAGAAAAAACGCTTATCGAAGGCCTCGATGCCCTGAAGGATGAGCGTTCAGAAACCAGCGATGGGCACCCGGTCAGACTTTGGGTAAACACGGGTTTGATGACGGATGCCGCGGTCTCTTTAGAGCGGGGCGCGGAAGGGGTAGGTCTCTATCGGACAGAAGTGCACTTTATGATGAATGACCGCTTTCCGACCGAAGAAGAACAGCGGGTGATTTATCGTGAACATTTAAAAGCATTTGCACCGAGACCTGTGACGATGCGAACCCTGGATATCGGCGGCGACAAGGCGCTCAGTTACTTTCCTATCGAGGAGGAAAACCCATTTCTTGGATGGCGTGGCATACGGGTCACTCTCGACCATCCGGAAATTTTTCTGAGTCAGGTTCGGGCGATGATTCGAGCGAACGAGGGAATCGAGGCATATTTGCGAATCATGTTGCCTATGGTTTCAAGCGTGGCGGAGGTTGATGAGGCGCAGCGGCTGATTAGTCAATGCTATAGGGAAATTATTGAAGAAGGTATTGAAGTGGAAATGCCGGACGTGGGTGTGATGATTGAAGTGCCGGCGGCGGTGTATCAGGCTAAAGACATTATTCGCAGGGTCGACTTCTTATCAGTAGGGAGTAATGACCTCATCCAGTACATGCTTGCTGTAGATCGTAACAATGCTCGAGTCGCCGACCTTTATCAGGAGTTCCATCCAGCAGTGTTGCATGCCCTGAAGCATGTGGTGGACGCCGCCCATTCCGAAAAAAAACCCCTCGGCATCTGCGGAGAAATGGCGGGCAACCCATCTGCAGCAATACTGCTGACCGCGATGGGCTTCGATGTGCTGTCCATGAACGCCAATAATTTACTGATGGTGAAGTGGGCTATCCGTAGTTTCAGTTTAGAGAAAGCGAAAAAGATTCTAGCGAAGGTATTGAAAATGGATAACGCCTATCTCATTAAAAACTACGTTGAAGAAGAGTTAAGAAAAGCAGGTCTTGGCCAGCTTATCCGTCATTAGCTGTAATGGGCAGGTGGAAGCTGAGTGCGCCAGTTGACTGACCTGAGGGAGCGAAGCCGCGCTCTTCGAAATCGATACCATCTTCGCCAACTTCTACAACCGTACTGACGCTGGTGCCGTAGGTTTCTCCCAGAATGAAACGCGCACTATGGGGGGTATTGTCACCTCTGCTAGCGAGTAGCTCGAACAGTTCCTGCATGAGCAGGGCATCCGCGCCTTTGTGCAGGTTGTTAAGTAAGTGTTGCTTCATCAGATGTCGTCCCGAAATCACCTTGGGCCAGTTGCAATCTAATCGTTGGTTCGACAAGCCGTAGTAACCCTTTTTCAATTGTTGGATCCGGTTTTCCCGATTATTGAAATAAAATACTGTCTTGCCGTCGGATAAGAGCAAGTTGAAGCCGCGATAGGACTCTGCTTTCTTTTGAACAGATTCCATGTACGCTAGACAATCCATATCGCTGCTCAGAAAGTTGGCTGTTAATTCGCCTCTGGACCGTGGCGATTGCGGTTCAGGTGGTTGTTCTGCAAAGTTGGTCACAGCAGCAAAGCGCCCACCTGTGGATACGCCAAGCCAGGTTCCGCCTGCGACCAGGTCTCGTCCCGCGAGTAAATCTGGTTGATCTTGCCAGAACATCGCGCGTTCGGTGGCACGACTGTGTTGTTCGTCTCGGTTGGCGGCAACGACAAGGTGGTGGTGTGGGCTAGGATTAACGGCGAACAGAATCAGACACATGTGATCAGGTAATGATGAAAATCCGAGTTTATCATTGCGCCGGGTTAACGGATAATACCGCTTTCCCTAACTAAGCTTCCTATGTGGCAATACCCACAATTTGACCCCGTTGCTATCAGTCTTGGACCTATTCAAATCCACTGGTACGCGCTCAGCTACCTGATTGGCATATCGATTGTCTGGTGGCATTTTGGCTATCGAAACCGAGTCGATGCTGTGGTTGTCGCGGCACCAAAGAGCAAGAAGAAGCCACCAAAAGCAACCACTCCCTGGACCGATGAGCAATTATCAGACCTGATTTTCTATGGCGTGCTCGGCGTGATTCTTGGGGGTCGAATGGGCTATATGCTGTTCTACGGAATGGAGCAATTGCTCGATAATCCGCTGGCGCTGTTTCGAATCTGGGAAGGGGGTATGTCCTTTCATGGCGGTATGTTGGGTGTTTTTATTGGCATGGTCTGGTTTGGTCGTAAGACGGGTAAAAGCTTCTTCCAGGTGACAGACTTTATTGCGCCAAGCATTCCCATTGCCCTCGGCTGTGGTCGAATGGGTAATTTCATTAATGGAGAGCTTCCTGGCCGCATAACAGACGTGCCGTGGGCCGTGATATATCCAGGCGAAACATTGGGCCGACACCCTTCTAGCCTCTATCAAGCGGTATTAGAAGGGCCGGCTTTATTCTTGTTACTCTGGCTCTTTACACGAAAACAGCGTCCCACCATGGCCATATCTGGAATGTTTTTGATGGGCTATGGCGGCTTGCGGTTCTGCTCAGAGTTTCTCCGCAGGCCGGACCTGCATATGGGAGACAATGGCTTTATTGCCTTTGATTGGCTGACTACAGGTCAGCTGTTATCTTTGCCCATGATCGGTTTTGGCGCTTTGTTCATTGCCTGGGGCTATCGAAAAATTTCAATATCGGAAAATCTAAAATGATCATAAAGCCGAAAATTCGCGGTTTCCTCTGTACCGCTGCACATCCAGTAGGGTGTCATCAAGACGTTGTGAGTCAGATCGCCCATGTGAAAGCAGCGGGAAAACTGGCCGATGGACCTAAGCGTGTGCTGGTCATCGGCGCCTCTGGTGGTTATGGCCTGGCATCAAGGATAAGCGCCGCTTTTGGCGCGGATGCTGCGACCATTGGCGTTTTCTTCGAGCGCCCGGCGGCAGGTAAGCGGACAGCATCCCCAGGTTGGTACAAATCAGCAGCATTCACAAAGGAAGCAGAAGCAACAGGCTTGTATGCAAAGAATGTGAACGGCGATGCGTTCTCGACCGCGATTAAGAACACGGTGATCGATTTAATTAAGGCCGACCTGGGCCAGATAGACATGGTCGTCTATTCACTCGCGGCACCTGCCCGAGAATTGTCAGACGGTACGGTAGTGCGTAGTGCATTGAAGCCTATTGGGGAGCCATTTAAAGGCGCAACAGTCGATTTCAACAGTGGCGAAATTCGCTCGATCAGTCTCGATCCAGCCACGGAACAGGAAGTCGCCGACACCATCAAGGTTATGGGCGGCGAAGACTGGCAACTTTGGATAGAGGCATTACTTGAAGCCGGTGTGCTGGCAGATAACTGCATTACGACCAACTACACCTACCTGGGTAGTGAGGTGACCTGGCCGATTTACTATCACGGCACTATCGGTAAAGCTAAAGAAGATCTAGATCGCGCTGCGAAAGCATTGGCAGCACCGATGGCGACCGTCGGCGGAAAGGCTTATGTGGCGGTTATGAAAGGCTTGATGACTCAGGCCGCATCGGCTATTCCAGGTATGGCGATATATCTTTCTCTTCTGTTCAAGGCGATGAAAGCTCAGGGGACCCATGAGGGCTGCATTGAGCAAACTACTCGATTGTTCCACAGCCAATTGTTTACAGGTAACGATCCGGTATTAGACGAGGCAGGTCGAATTCGTTTGGATGACTGGGAACTGAGTGATGAGATTCAATCTGAGGTCACAGCGAACTGGCATGATGTGACCACCGACAATTTGAATGAGCTCACTGACTTTGCTGGTTATAGGGCGGCGTTTTTGCAAATGCACGGCTTCGACTTTGATGGCGTAGATTATTCCGCGGAAGTTGATCCAGAAGTCCCGATGGCACTTGTCGGCGATAGCTTGTAGGCAAATAACTCACAGGGATACGCCGGCAATACGCACACCCGCGATTGCCGCTATCGCCTCGATCCATCGGCCGAATCTATGCAAAGTGCATCGATGGCTAATCCTCAATATCTCGTGCGAACTATTTATCTCCCGCGTTTGAGCGGTTTTATTCTGGCGGTAATTCTAACAACCTATCTGAGGGGGCTAGATTTGCTGGCGGAGCCGCTGTCTATTCTAACGCTGATGCTTCTTGTTGCTTATCCCTATGCCGCGTATCGAATAAACCAACGATTTTTCAATTCGTCTTCAGCTGCGCGGTGGAGCATGTTAGTAGACAGTTTGCTGGTGGGGATTCTCATCATCCTGAATGAATTTTATTTCATGTCTGCTGTTACCTATATGACGTTTCTGGCGGTGAGCACGGCTGTGATTGCGGGGCCAGTAATGGTTGTACTCAATCTATCGATTGTCATGCTCGTGGCTGGTGTAGGCTGGTGGCTTGGAGTCCCTAGCGGGATTGAGGGGGGAGTTTGGGTTGATATCGGTTTTGCTGTGGCGATTCTCATTTATACCGGTTACGTATCGTGGCTTGTGTTTGGTGTCACACGGGCAATGGGGATTGCCCGTCGAGATGAGCAGTCTGTTAGACAGTCTCTTGAGCAAATGACCTTACATCTCAAGCGATATATCAGTCCGCAACTGTTCTCGACCCTGGCAACAGCATCTGCGACACAGGTGACGAGTCGTCGCCAACTCACGGTTTGCTTTACCGATCTAACGGGCTTTACCGCATTGATGGATAACCTCCCAGAAGAGGCGATTACTCGCGTGTTAAATGAATACCTGAATGCCATGGCTGATATTGCCATTCGCCATGGGGGTACCGTGGATAAATTTATGGGTGACGGTGTCATGGTATTTTTTGGCGACCCGCAAAGCCGTGGTCCAAGGGAGGATGCGGTGTCTTGCGTAAAAATGGCTCTTGAAATGCGTGGCTGTTTGGCAGGGCTCAGTAGGCGCTGGCGAGAAGAGGGTCTGATGAATCGGTTGCAGATGCGAGTTGGCATCCACACGGGCTATTGTGCGGTGGGTAATTTTGGCTCGGAGAATCGCATGGACTACACGGTCGTCGGGGGGGCGGTTAATATTGCCAGTCGCCTCGAAGGATGCGCGCCCCCGAACGGTATATTGATCTCCGAAAGTACGCGGGCTCTGATTCGAGAGGCGATAAGCCTCGAACCTTTTGAGCGTCAGCAGCTAAAGGGTATCAAAAAACCAGTTGATACCTATCGTGTACTAGGCGCACGACGCCATAGAGCGTTGGCGGACATAAATGAGCAGGTACCAGGACTTCATCTCCAACTAACCTCGAAGGAAGTCGATATTTCTGCCGCAAAAGCACTGTTGGAGTTGGGCTTGATGCAGCTCGCGAATATCGAGGACCTCAGGCAACCTCGTCAAGGCGTCATCCGCCTGCTCCGCTAATTCGCTCATTGTCATGTATAATCTCGCGCTTGAAAAAGGTGGCGAACAAAAACATGACCGATGCGCTTTATAACTCAACTTTTCTGAAAGCCTGCCGAGGCGAGGCGACGGACTACACGCCTATCTGGCTGAATCGACAGGCTGGGCGATACATGCCTGAATACCACCAGGTGAAAGGAAACACGCCGAGCCTCGACTTCTTCAAGACCCCCCATCTTGCGGCTAAAGCGACATGTGATGCGCAGCGTATTCTCGGCGTTGATGCGGCGATTATGTTTGCCGACCTACTGCCGATTTTGGAGCCCATGGGTTTAAAACTGGACTACATACCAGGGGTCGGTCCAGATATCAGTAATCCCATTCGTACACATCAGGACATTGACAATATTCGATTGGAGAGGAGCGCCGATTCAATGCCCTACATTGCCGAGGTGATCCGCTTGATACGGTCAGAGCTGCCAGCGAATATTCCGCTAATTGGCTTTGGTGGAGCGCCTTTTACGCTTGCGTCTTATGCAATTGAGGGAAAAGGTTCGCGAAACTACGTGCATGTGAAGCAAATGATGTACGGGGATAGCGGCGCGTGGCACACGCTGATGGAAAAAATCACGACTGCCGTTATCGATTATATGCAGTATCAAATTCAGTCCGGTGTACAGGCCGTCCAATTGTTCGATAGTTGGGTAGGGTGCTTGTCGCCGCTAGATTACGAAAACTACGTATTACCCCACTCCACTCGCCTAATGAAGGAAATTTCCGGTACGGTGCCAGTGATCCACTTTGGCACAGGCAATCCAGCCTTAAGCAATCTCATGGCGAAAGCGGGTGGTGACGTTATTGCATTGGACTGGCGCACGCCGCTCACGCAAACCTGGGATGAAATGGGTGTAAAAGCAGTTCAAGGTAATTTAGACCCGATCATATTATGCGCGACACCAGAGGCGGTGAAGGCCCAGGCAAAAGCACTGTTAGACGAAGTTGCTGGGCGCCCCGGGCACATTTTTAATCTGGGTCACGGTATTATTCCCGAGACACCCGTTGAGAACGTGAAGACGTTGGTGAACTTCGTTCACGAGTACTCGGCACGCTAGTTCATTAGCACCCTCGATCAGTGCTGGTGGTCAGGTGCCCCGGTCTCAGAACAGTTTTGTTAAACCGCAGTCGCAAATAGCTTTGAGTTTCGTTGATAGTTGTAGAGGTTTTGTCGCTCTAAGGGTAGGTCGGTGAGCGCTGTCTCCTCGAAGCCGCGTTCTGTAAACCAGTGGGCAGTGTGCGTTGTCAGCACAAACAAGCGAGAAAATTTTTCTTCCTGGGCACGGTGTCGAACCGCATCGAGCAACGCGTCGCCGCGGGTACCATCGCGATAGTCAGGGTGCGTGACGAGGCAAGCAAGCTCAGCATTGTCTCCGAAACCGTAGAGCGCGGCACAGCCGACGATTTTACCGTCTCGATCAATGACAATGAATTTGTCGATTTCAGCTTCTAGTCTTTCTCTAGAACGCCTTACCAGTACACCGTCGGCCTCCAGTGGCTCTATCAAGTCGATAATGCCACCGACATCATCAGCTCTGGCCCTGCGGACCTGCTCATAACTTTTTCGGACAACCTGTGTGCCGACGCCGTCCCGGGTGAACAATTCATTCAACACCGCGCCATCCAGGCCTGGATTCAACAGGTGGCAGCGTTCTACGCCTTTCAGGCAAGCATGGCGCGCAACGGCGAGTGGTTCAAAGTCGCTGAGCGTATTTGCATCAATATCACTTACCTGGATCTCGTTCACGAGACGACCCGATTCGTCTTTAAGGTCACCGTCGAGGATGATCAGTTTATCAGCGAGTAGTGCACCGGCGACTTCAGCGGCAACGTCGAGGGAGTTGATATTGAAGACTTCGCCAGAAGGGGAGTATCCGAGTGGCGATATGACAACCAGTGCACCGGTATCCAGTTGTTTTCGAATGGCGCCACTATTTACCTTGCGTACTCGTCCCGTATTGTGAAAATCCACACCGCTGTGGACCCCTAGTGGTCTGGCCTTAATATGGTTACCAGACGCGAGTACCATCTCTTGGCGGTGGCGGGGTGCCTTGCAGAGTTCGGCTTCTAGTTTTGACCTGGCCTGGCCCACGCCGAATTCAACCGCCGATAGAATATCGGGGGGTGTGACCCGAATGCCGTCAATAAAGTCACTCCTCTTACCCTGTTGGACAAGCGCCGCTTCAATTTGAGGCGCGGCCCCATGAACAAGGACCAGGCGAATCCCCAGAGATTGCAGCAGAACAATATCAGCAACAATGTTGCTGAAATTTTGGTGTTCTATTCCCCGCCCACCCAGATATATGACAAAGGTTTTGTCACGGTGGGCGCTGATATACCGGGACGCATCCCTGAACCAGAGAATATGCGAATTTGACTGTGAACTTTCTTCGCTCATGACCTTAGAAGCAGTACTTTTTGATGAGGGCGCGAATTATAGCAATGGATGGATCAATTTGTGTCACTTCCAGAAACTCGTTAGGTTGGTGCGCCTGATCGATAGAGCCTGCTCCCATAACGATGGTCTCGATACCTAGAGCTTCAAAAAAGGGTGCTTCAGTGGCGAAAGCGACTGTGGCAGCCGAATTTCCAGAAGCCTCCTCGCAAGCCCTTAGCAGCGTGGTTCGTTCATTCGCAAAAGCTGGAATTGTCGGGTGAAGTGGTGCGAGCTCCATTTCCAGGTCGCGTTGATCCAAAAGAGGCCTGATTCGATCCCCTATAGCGTCGATAATGGCGAGGTCATTCATGCCTGGCAGTAAACGCAAATCGAAAGACAGATCCACGTGATCGCAAATCCGGTTGGGATTGTCCCCTCCGTGAATGCAGCCTAAGTTTAATGTCGGCACGGTGACGGCAAAATTGGTGTCTTGATACTGAGCCGCCATCTCGTTGCGAAATTCACACAGCGCATTGATGACTTGACCCGTAGCATCCAAAGCATTTTTGCCCAGCGCCGGGTTAGAGGAATGCCCAGAACTGCCGCGAATTCTAAGCCCCAGCATCGCGATGCTCTTATGCTTGTTGATTGGCACCAGGCCAGTCGGCTCGCCAATCAAGGCGAACCTCGGGCGGGATAACCCTTCTAGCGTGAGGGCTCTGGCGCCACTCATACAGGACTCTTCGTCTGCAGTGCCTAGAATCACAACAGGGTGCTTTAGTTTTGTCGCATCAATTTCACTGACGGCGGCGATGCACATGGCAAAAAAGCTCTTCATGTCGCAAACCCCTAGTCCATACCAGCGGTCACCTGTGTCCAACAATGTGAATGGATCGGTCTGCCAAAGATCGGCATCAAAAGGCACGGTGTCAGTGTGACCAGACAGTAATAAGCCATCTCGGCCGCTGCCCAGTGTCGCGATCAAATTGACCTTTCCTGGGAAGCCGGGAATAGGTGAGATCTGAATCTCGAAGCCCATGGGTGACAGCCAGTTTGCCAGTAGATCCACCATAGGCTGATTGGACTGGTCGAACTGAGGCACCGTGCTACTAACGGACGGTGTAGCGACAATGGTTTGGACCATTTCCTTCATTTTTGGCGCTGATATTTGGGTTGCTGTCATGGGGGCGATTCATCGGTTCTTGAACAAGGCGAGTGTAACAAGATAGACGACAAATTGCGTTTAACAGTCGATCTGAAAAAAGGTAAGCTAATCGGGTTAAAGGCTAGAGCGACCTAAGTGAGCGTACAAGAAAGCAACGCCAAGAAACCAGACATTACGCTGAATTACCGGACCGTACTCAACGATCTGGTGGCGGATGGTCGGCTTTCCGAAAAGGACGCTGAAACGCTCAGCATGAAGACGCGCAAAAAGGAGCAGATTAACTGGCATCCTCTTGAATTAATTGCCGAGGAAAGCTGTCCGGACCAGAAAAAGCCTGACCAGCTTCTCGACTTAGATGTGCTGACCCGCTGGTTGTGTTCTCGGGCCAAGCAACCTTACAAGCGGATTGACCCGCTCAAAATTGATTCCCAGGTGATCACAAAAGTGATGTCCTATGAGTTTGCCAAGCGGCATCAATTGCTCTGCTTAGGAGTGAGGGAAGATGAGGTAGTCATTGCTAGCCCAGAGCCCTATGTATCGGGTTGGGAGCCAACGATTCAGCAGTCACAACCGGGTAAGGTCATCACCCGGGTAATTTCTAGTCCAGCAGATATTCGTCAGTATACAACCGAGTTTTACACCATGGCTCGGTCGGTGAGCCAGGCTAACGCTCAGGGTTTGCATGCAAATCAACTGTCTAACCTTGAGTCCATGCTGGAGCTCGGACAGATGGACGGTATGGAAGCAAACGATGCTCATGTCGTCAACATTGTCGACTGGTTGCTCCAGTACGCTTTTACCCAGCGAGCCAGTGATATCCATTTGGAGCCTCGACGAGAAAAGGGCCGGGTACGTTTTCGTATCGATGGTGTATTGCACCTTGTCTACGAGTTACCTGCATCGGTGATGACAGCAGTGACGAGTCGCTTAAAAACGTTAGGCAGAATGGACGTCGCAGAGAAGCGTCGGCCACAAGATGGGCGCTTGAAAACCAAAACTCAGGATGCCCATGAGATTGAGTTGCGGCTGTCTACATTACCGACAGCCTTCGGCGAAAAAATGGTGATGCGTATCTTTGATCCGGACATCTTGCTGAAATCTTTCTCGGAGTTGGGTCTCGCCAATGATGATTATGAGCGCTGGCAAGGGATGGTGAGGAACCCTAACGGTATTGTGCTGGTGACAGGACCAACCGGGTCTGGAAAAACGACCACGCTATATTCCAGCCTTAAGCAGTTGGCGACGTCCGAAGTCAATGTCTGCACGATTGAAGACCCCATCGAAATGGTGGAAGCCAGTTTTAACCAGATGCAGGTCCAGCCCAACATCGGATTACACTTTGCAGATGGCGTGAGGTCGCTGCTAAGACAAGATCCAGACATTATTATGGTGGGCGAGATTCGGGATCTAGAAACTGCTGAAATGGCGATTCAGGCTGCATTGACCGGTCACCTGGTCATTTCAACATTGCACACGAACGATGCACCTTCCGCCATTACCCGATTGTTGGAGTTAGGCGTCGCGCCCTACCTCATTAAGGCGACGGTACTCGGTGTAATGGCGCAACGTTTGGTGCGGACACTTTGTCCCGCCTGCAAAGCTCTGGGTGAGTCGGACGCCGAGGGTTGGCAAACCATGATTGCACCTTGGAAAATGAACATACCTAAGCATATGTATAAACCCGTCGGGTGCCTTGAATGTCGTGACACAGGTTATCGCGGGCGTGAAGGGATCTATGAGCTTTTGCCTCTTACCGACAAGGTAAAACCGTTCATCACAGAGAGTACCGAGATTGGCAAGCTTCGGATGACGGCTATGAAAGAAGGTATGCGAACATTGCGGTTGAGTGGTGCCCTAAAAGTAGCGGCAGGTGAGACCACCATTGAAGAAGTTCTGCGAGTAGCACCGTTTACTGGAACTGAATAATTTTATGTTAGAAGTTAACGATCGTCTTCGAGCAGAGCTTGAACGTGTTTCAAGCCAAAGCGAATTCTTTGCTAACTTTATCAATCGGGAGACCGGGGCTGAATTGTTGGGTTCAGGCGACCTTGAAAAAAGCAGAGTTCAATTTTCGATCAGCCTTTCTCATAGTCTAACGCTTGAAGAGTTTGATCTCTCGTTGCGCATCATACGCAACCGAGAAATGGCACGAATCATCTTTCGCGATCAGACCCGACGTGCTGACCTCGTCGAGACTACCCGGGACCTATCATGGCTAGCAGATGAAGCGCTCGAGCGCGCGCTGCAGTATCACTACGCTTACTTGAGTAAAGACTGGGGCGTGCCAAAGGATAGTGAGGGGCGCGTTCAACAACTTTGTGTCTTGGCGCTAGGCAAGCTCGGTGCATTTGAGCTGAACTTGTCGTCTGATATTGATCTTATTTTTATGTATGCCGAGTCTGGTGTCCTCGACAATGGCAAAACCTACCAGGAATTTTTTCTCAAACTGTCGCGAGGTCTCATCCGATCTTTAGATGAGCCTGGTAAAGGTGGCTTTGTCTTTCGCGTTGATATGCGGCTGCGGCCTTATGGCGAAAGCGGTGCTCTGGTGATGCCAAGAGGCAGCATGGAGGGCTATTTTGTTGAGCAGGGTCGAGAATGGGAACGCTATGCTTTTATAAAGGCGCGGGCCGCTGCAGGCGATCTCGAACTAGGTCGAGAGTTTATACAATGGTTAAAGCCTTTTGTATTCCGCAAACATCTTGACTATGGTGCGATTGAGTCCCTTCGCGACATGAAGCAATTAATTAATCAAGAAGTGAAGCGAAAGTCGTTAGGGTCTGACGTAAAGCTGGGTCCAGGGGGTATTCGAGAAGTTGAATTTATTGCCCAAACCCAGCAACTTATCTGGGGCGGGCATCGTCCTGAACTTCAGCAAACGCGTTTGTTAGAGATTCTGGAAGCCCTGGCGGAGGGAGAGTATCTACCAGTCAGTGATGTAGAGAGATTGAATGCCGCGTATATCTTTCTCCGCAACACAGAGCATGTTATTCAGGCAGAAAAGGATCAACAAACTCAAAAATTGCCAGAATCAGTGAAGAGCCAGACTCGTCTTTCCGAGGCAATGGGCTTTGGTGACTACCCGGAATTTCTCGCCGAGCTTGATCTCCACCGCGGTCGTGTCGGTAAGATTTTTTCAGGCTTAATGAATGCAAGCAGAAGCGAGCGAGATGTGCTGCTGGAAGGTAATTTATTCTGGGTGCGCGTCTGGCAGGATCCCTCGTCTGATGATGCTCTTGAGCATATGCGCGCTAGCGGCTTCCTTGAAACAGAACAAATGATCAAATTGTTGGCGAAGCTCCGTGCTGAAATGTCGGATTTGCAAGAAATCGCAGAAAGCAGGCTTTCTAAGTTGATGCCTGTGCTATTGCAGCTGGCGAGTCGTGAGGTGCTGCCCGATCAGACACTGATACGATGTCTGGAGCTGATTGAAGCCATCAAGCGTCGTAGTACCTATGTGGCGTTTTTGAATGAGAATCTGGATGCCTTGCAGAGGATGATACGGCTTTTTTCAATCAGTCCCCTCGTGGCTATTCAAGTGAGTCGGTTTCCAATTTTGCTCTACGAGCTGACAGACTGGGACGTGGATCAGGGGCTAGAATCTAAGGCCGTGCTGCAAGAACGACTTGATACCGAACTCGCGCGACTGCCAGAGGCTGATTTGGAAGGCCGAATGGATGTGCTCCGTACCTTTAAGCATTCCACGACCCTAAAAGTGGCGATGTTGGAGCTGTTAGATTTGCTACCAACCATGAAGGCATCGGACCAACTGACAGCCATTGCTGAAATTGTGCTGGATCAAAGTGTTGCCCTTGCCGCTAATTATCTTGTTGAGCGACATGGTTTTCCTTCCTCTGCATCAGGGGAAGCCGATGGGGTTAATTTTGGTGTCATCGCCTACGGCAAACTAGGTGGTTTTGAGTTGGGCTATGGCTCGGACTTAGATGTCGTCTGTGTCTGTGGCGGCTTTGCAAACGGGGCAACGCTCGGAGAGCGATCTGTACATAATCAGGTGTTCTACAACCGGCTAGGCCAGCGGCTGGTGCATATCATTACCAGCCTGACCCGGTTTGGCTATCTCTACGAGCTTGATTTACGGCTGCGGCCGGAAGGGAATAGCAGCCCGTTGGTAGCATCCATTTCAAGTTACGAAAAATATCTCTGTAATTCTGCCTGGACCTGGGAAATTCAGGCGCTGGTGCGGGCCAGGTTCGTTGCAGGGTCCTCGCTGCTGGCGGCGCAATTTAACCAGATCAGGCGCCAGGTTCTTGAGCAACCGCGGGATGCTGGTGAACTGCTTAAGGATGTGATCTCGATGCGAGAGAAAATGCGCGAGCATCTGAACGCCAATACACAGCCATTAGACGCGGCGGAGGTCCTTCTGTCGGGGTTTGACCTGAAACAAGGCATCGGCGCCATCGTCGATATTGAATTTTTGGTACAGTATCTGGTGCTGCGTTTCAGTCATTCAGAACCCCACCTGGCCAGGTGGACTGACAAGGCGCGCCTTTTGGACGCGCTTGCAACGTACCATATTATCGATAGAGCCGAAGCTGTTGTGCTTCAGAAAGCTTATGTCGGTTATCGTGCAGCTGTGCATTTTGGCTGGTTAGGCGGCGAACTTGCCTCCTATGAGCAGCTCTCAAGCTACCGAGAGCAGGTTGTGGCGATCTGGCGACGGTATCTTGAGCCTTCGCGCATGGGCCCTAACTCTTCCTAACAAGGAACGAGCCATAGGTGTAGAATGCGCATTTTGAAAATTGACGGGTGCCCACATGAGCACAGACTTTGCTGACAGAGATGGCGTAATTTGGTTCGACGGTGAGCTTGTGCCCTGGCGAGATGCCAAGGTCCATGTGCTCACTCATACGCTTCACTATGGTTTAGGGGTATTTGAGGGCGTCCGGGCCTATGCCACTGATAAGGGTCCGGCCATCTATCGTCTGCAGGATCATACTGACCGCTTGTTCCGCTCTGCGCACATCTTGGGTATGAAGCTGCCGTTCAGCAAGGATGAGATAAATGCGGCACAGATCGATGTGGTCAAAGAAAATCACCTCAAGGAAGCTTATCTCCGACCCATGTGCTTCTACGGTTCGGAAGGTATGGGGCTGCGTGCGGAGGGCTTGAAGGCCCATTGTATTATTGCCGCCTGGGAGTGGCCGTCCTATATGTCACCAGAAGCCATTTTTGAAGGTATTAAGGTGCGAACATCTTCTTTCACTCGGCATCACGTCAACATCACCATGTGTAAAGCTAAGGCTAACGGCAACTACATCAACTCGATGCTGGCCCTTAAGGAAGCGTTAGACAGCGGCTGCGAAGAAGCGCTTATGTTGGATAATGAAGGTTATGTTGCAGAAGGTAGCGGCGAGAATGTTTTCCTTGTGCAGAATGGCAAACTTGTGACACCAGAGCTCACGTCCTGTCTGGAAGGTATTACACGCGCCACAATCTTTTCCTTTGCAGAGGAGCTGGGCCTTGAGGTGCGCGAGCGGCGAATCACCCGCGACGAAGTGTATGTCGCGGATGAAGCTTTTTTTACCGGCACCGCGGCAGAAGTCTTGCCAATTCGTGAGCTGGATAGTCGCACGATTGGAACTGGAAAACGTGGCCCAATCACTGAGAAACTGCAGTCGATGTATTTTGACCAGGTACGAGGCAAGCGGTCCGAATACCCCGAGTGGTCGACGGTGGCTAAATAGCAATCCCCCCTATGAGCGAGCGCATACTGGTTGTTGGGCCATCATGGGTTGGCGACATGGTCATGTCGCAAGTACTCTACAAGCTACTTCGGCAACGCTGGCCCGCTTGCGAAATTGATGTGCTTGCGCCTCCAGCAGCTGCGCCATTGGTGGCGCGCATGGCGGAGGTGAATCGAGGTATTCGCTTCGATATGGCGCATGGCGAATTGGCGCTTGGCAAACGCTTCGCTTTCGGCGAGTCGCTAAAAAAAAACGCCTACACACGCGCCATTGTTCTGCCCAATTCGCTTAAATCTGCGATTGTGCCATTTGCCGCCGAAGTGCCCATACGTACGGGGTTTCGGGGTGAATATCGTTACTTCTTGATCAACGATATGAGGCTTTTGAGCAAGCGTCGCTTACCCAGAATGATTGACCGTTTCGCCGCGCTTGCGATCAAGCAGGGCAAAGAAACGCCTGCACTACCCAATCCTGAGCTGATAATTGATGAAGCGAACCTCAATGACCAGCTAGCGCAGCTTGGCTTGTCCCGGGACCGGCCAGTCCTGGGGTTGTGCCCGGGTGCAGAGTTTGGCGATGCTAAAAAATGGCCTGAAGCGCACTTTGCAGCTCTGGCCAAGCGCGCCATTTCAGACGGATTCCAGGTTTGGATATTGGGTGGGAAAAAAGACTCATCAAGCGCAGCAGAAATTCAAACCGCGGCAGGAGATTATTGCTATAACCTGGCAGGTAGGACCTCGCTGCTCGATGCCATAGACTTGCTTAGCGCCTGTCATCAAGTGGTCTCAAACGACTCGGGACTGATGCATATTGCGGCCGCAGTGGGTGTGCACACCACGGTCGTTTATGGCTCAACATCACCAGACTTTACGCCGCCACTGACGGACTCCTTGGACATCGTATCGCTTGGCTTGGAATGTAGTCCCTGCTTTAAGCGAGTCTGTCCCCTGAAGCATAAAAACTGCCTAAATCAACTGTCGCCCGAGCTGATTCCAATCCAACCGCTCTCTAATTCATGAAAGTTCTCATCGTCAAAATGTCATCAATGGGGGATGTGGTCCATTGTTTGCCGGCGGTCACCGACCTGTTACAAAATGTCCCCGATGCCCAAGTGGATTGGGTTGTCGAGGAAGGGTTTCAGGATATACCAGCGTTTCATCCGGGTGTTCGGCGCGTCATTCCCATAGCGATTCGCCGCTGGCGTAAGCGCTGGTTATCTTCGGCAGCAGAAATTCGCAGCTTTCGAATGGAGCTGCGCGCGGAGTCTTATGATCGAATTATAGATGCACAAGGCCTGGTGAAAAGCGCGTTGGTTGCCGCAATGGCCAAAGGGCCGGTGACCGGCTTTGATCGACATTCTGCGAGAGAGCCGCTAGCAAATTTTTTCTACAAAGAGAGCCTTGCCGTCGCGCGTGAACTACATGCGATTCAACGGCAAAGACGTTTATTTGCCCAGACATTCGATTACCAAATACCAGATGAGCTGGACTATGGGTTGCAACAACCGGCGGCAGCGCTGTCAAACGATATCGTCTTCTTTCACGGCACCACCTGGGCATCAAAGCATTGGCCAGACCAATATTGGCTTGAGCTCGCGCAGCGTTGTGCAGATTTTGGTTACAGTGTTGTTTTACCCTATTTCGGCTCGGTCGAGCAGGCTAGAGCCGAGACAATAGCCGCGCGTGTCGATTTCGCGAGGGCATTGCCACCGGGACCCCTGCTGGCGCTAGGGCGTCTGCTCGTCAACGCGGCTGGCGCCGTCAGCGTTGATACTGGGCTCGGTCATTTGTCCGCAGCCTTCAATGTTCCGCTTGTTGCGGTTTACGGTCCCACCAGTTCCCACCTTACTGGGATTGTCGGCCCGAGACAGGCCTCGGTGGCTGAACCTGTGCTGGATTGTGCGCCTTGTTTGAATAGGAACTGCCAGTACTCGCCAGATTCCAGTAATATCTACCCACCCTGTTTTGAAACCGTAACGCCGGAGCGTGTATTTCAATCCCTACTCCAACAGATAGGCAGATAGATGGCCGCGCAGAGAGCGAGACGCCAATGAAACTGGCCTTTTGCCTCTACAAGTATTTTCCTTACGGCGGTCTACAGCGCGACTTTATGCGCATTGCATTGGCCTGTCAGGGTCGCGGGCATGAGATTCGCGTTTACACGCTAGATTGGGCAGGAGAGATTCCAAAAGGCTTTGACGTCGTCATTGTGCCGGTAAATGCGCTGACCAACCACACGCGTTACAAGAACTATTCTGACTGGGTTGAAGAGTCGCTGCAGGCAGACCCCGTGGACTGCGTTGTTGGCATTAATAAGATGCCCGGCCTTGATCTTTATTATGCGGCAGATTCTTGCTATGAAGAAAAGGCACAATCGCAACGTGGCTGGATGTATCGTCAGCTGCCTCGATACCAGCACTTTGCCGAGTATGAGCGAGCGGTATTCGGTGAACATGAATCTGTTCAAGTTCTGATGATCTCCGAAACACAAAAGCCCTTTTTCAAAAAGTACTACGGGACGCCAGAATCACGTATGCATTTTCTTCCGCCCGGTATTTCGCGTGACCGGATCGCGCCCGAGAATGCCGAACAAGTTCGTCAGAAAAAGCGCCGTGAATTGAATGTCGCCGACGATGAGAAGCTTGTGCTCATGGTTGGCTCGGGGTTTATCAAAAAAGGCTTGCGTCGCGCCCTGCATGCCATTAGATCTTTGGATCGACCGCTCAGGCAGAAGACCTGGTTTTATATTATTGGCGAAGATAATCAAGCACCTTTCAAGCGACTTGCGTTGCTACTGGGGATTAGTGATCGGGTTGTATTCATGTCTGGCCGGGATGATGTGCCCGAATTTATGCTCGCGGGTGATCTGTTGTTACATCCAGCGATGGACGAGAATGCCGGGATTGTGTTGCTTGAGGCGATTGTTTCAGGTTTGCCGGTCTTGGCTACGGATGTCTGTGGCTATGGCCACTATATTGAAGAGGCGGGTGTTGGCGAGCTCGTGCCAAGCCCTTTCAAGCAATCATATCTTAATCAGCGTTTGCAGCGATTACTGATGCTGGATCAGCGAGCTGAGTGGTGGCGAAAAGGCAAAGCATTTGCCGAAACGGCGAATATTTATTCTCTTCCTCAAGAAGCTTCTCGCATTGTCGAGCAGGTAGGTCTTTCGCTGCAGAAGAAGAAAACGGCCAAAGGCGAACTTGCTTTTTGTTTGTTTAAATATTTTCCCTATGGCGGGTTGCAGCGGGACTTTATACGCGTTGCGCTGCAGTGTCGTGACCGGGGATATACGATTCGTGTTTATACTCTATCTTGGCAGGGCGAGATCCCAGAAGGCATCGAGGTCGTTATTGTGCCGGCGACAGCGATTACTAACCATACACGCTATGAGCGTTATTGGTTGTGGGTTGACGACCATATTAAGCACAATCCAGTGAACGGCGTTGTTGGTTTTAACAAAATGCCCGGGCTGGATATCTACTATGCGGCAGACTCCTGTTACGAAGACAAAGCCCAGACCCAGCGCGGGCATCTATATAGAGCCATTCCTCGTTATAAGCACTTCTCGAATTTTGAGCGTGCTGTTTTTGAGCCAGAATCCAGTACCCGCATTCTGATGATTTCTGAGGTACAGAAGCCGCTGTTCCAGAAATACTATGGGACGCCGCTAGATCGTTTTCACCTCCTGCCCCCTGGGATCTCCAGAGATCGTATTGCACCGAATAATAGTGTCGCGATTCGCCAGGCTTTTAGAGAGGAGTTCGGCATTGAGGATGACCAATATTTGTTATTGATGGTTGGGTCTGGATTCATCACCAAGGGATTGGACAGGATACTGCTGGGCATGAGCAGCTTACCGCCGGAAGTGCTGGGTAAGATTCGATTCATGGCGGTGGGTCAGGACAATCCCAATACATTTCTGCGAATGGCAAAGCGACTCGGCATCGAGCGTAAGGTCAGTATCCTGTCGGGTCGGGATGATATTCCGAGATTCCTTCTGGGTGCCGACTTGCTGGTTCATCCTGCCTATGTCGAAAATACCGGTACCGTATTGCTGGAAGCAATGGTGGCTGGCCTTCCGGTACTGGCGACGGACGTCTGTGGATATGCCCACTATATTCGGGATGCGGGCGCGGGTCGGTTGTTACCGTCACCGTTCGACCAGGCCATGTTCGACAAATTACTCTTGGAAATGCTCTTGTCTGAGGAACGTCAGGCATGGCAAGAGAACGGCATAAAGTTCGGTCGATATGCAGACATTTACAGTATGTCCGAGCGAGCTGCTGACGAAATCCTTGCTGCCCTGGGTTAGCGATGACCTTTATTGCAGCCGAATTAGCAGATCACTTCAGTGAAGCAACAATCATCAAGCAGGTTAGGGATCTCGAGGGAGAGATTTTTCGAGAGGTCGCAGGTCGCCGAACTTTCAGGTTCATCCTCAACGAAAAGGCCTATTTTGCCAAACTTCATCTAGGCGTTGGATGGAAGGAAATACTTAAAAACCTATTCCAACTACGCTTGCCGGTGTTGGGTGCTGCTAATGAATGGCGAGCGATTCTCAGACTTAAAGAACTCAACCTTGAAACAATGACGGCAGTCGCGTACGCGAGCGAAGGCATGAATCCTGCCCGTGTTCGCTCTTGCCTGATAACGGAGTCGTTGGAGCACACGATTAGCCTTGAGGAGTTGGTTCTCGCTAATAGTTGCACAATCGCTCTCAAGCGGTCATTACTTCAACGTGTGGGTGCCATTGCGAAAACGTTGCACCAAAACGGTGTGAATCATCGAGATTTTTACCTTTGTCATTTCTTGCTCCCGGCAGCATCTATAAGCGCGGCGGAGGTTAGCCATCTGTATCTCATCGACTTGCACCGAGCCCAAATTAGGATGGGTCACGCGCCAAAACGCTGGCGAGAAAAAGACATCGCTGGCTTATTGTTTTCTGCTGCCGATGCCGGATTGACCCGAACGGATTTGGTCCGGTTTCTAAAAGCCTACTGCGGGCTAGATATAAGGCGGTGTCTGTCTGAGGATCCGGCATTTTGGCGTGCCGTCGTCGCGAGAGCGGTTCGGCTTTATCAGAAGGATCATGGCGCCGACTCCAGCTTCCTGCAGCAATTGGCAGCCAGATTGTGACCTGGCAACTGGCGGCAGATGCGTCATCGGCCGAGCAGCATGCATTTGCAAACCGGGAGTCGACCTTTGCGCTAGCGGGTCAGTTGATCAATGACTCCAAAAACAACTTCACCCAGCGAGTCGAGATAGCAGGTCGCTATTACTACGTTAAACGGTACCTGATGCCGGGCAAGTATTTGCGTCGATTCCTCGGTGCTTCCCGAGTCGCCAGGGAGTGGCGAAATGCGGGTTGGTTTATTCGTCACGATATTCCGACTCCGCGCTGTGTCGCAATGGGTGAAGGAAATCGTTGGTTTGGTATTTATTGGGGGGCGATAGTGTCGGAGGAGGTTACGCAAACTATTGATTTACGTATAGTTTATCGTGACAAACCAGAAATGTTTGAGGACCGTAGTTGGCGCAGAAGTATGCTTTTTGTACTGTCGCAGGTCGTCGCGGCCATGCATGCCAAGCGATTTATCCATAATGACCTGCAATGGCGTAATCTTTTGGTCAGCTTCGATGCCCGACCCAGAATTTATATGATAGATTGTCCAGCAGGTCGCTCGATTTACCTATGGGGTAACCGACGAGGTGTGGTGAGAGATCTGGCTTTATTGGATAAGATGGGCTCACAAGCACTGTCTAGAACTGACAGACTCAGATTTTATTTGCAGTATCGCAACATCGATCGCTTGAGGGGGCGAGATAAGAAGGAAATCAGTCGTATTGTGGGTTTTCTTAGCAAAAAGAACTCTGTCGACTAAAGGAAAAGATGCTGGAGAGCATCGAATAAGCGCGTTTATTAAACGAGCGCCGTAAAAGGGAAGTTAATGAATGTCGTAGATTCTGAGGTCCTCATCAAAGCCCAAAGAGAGGTACGGGTACCCTTTGTTGTTCAGGGCAAATTAGATGACGGTCGAGTCGTTGAAATGGAGTTCATCAAGCTTCTACGACTGTTACCAGGAAAACGAATCGTGGGGCTTGCCCGGTGCGAGGGTAAGCAATTATTGGTCAAAGCATTTCTTGGCCGTCAAGCTAAACGCTATGCCGCAAAGGAACGTAGTGGTATGAGCCACATTACGCTCGCTGGCGTTCGCTCACCTGAATTCTATTGGCAGGCAACTTTTATCAGTGGGCACGGTCAGGCCCTTGCTATGGAGTATCTTGAAGACGCTGAAAGTTTGCAGGATCGTTGGAACTCGGCTCACGAAGATGATGAGCGTGTTGACGTTCTGACCCGGGCAATGATCATCATTGCTAAGCTGCACAATCAGGGTGTTGTCCAGACCGATATTCACCTCGCCAATTTTCTTATGAGTGAGGGTCGCATTTACACAATCGATGGTGGCGGCATCACGCGGAAGTCTGAACCGCCACTCGAAGAAAAAGCTAGCCTAGAGAATCTGAGCTGGTTCTTTGCTCAATTCTTCCCGCGTTACGATGATCTGGTTCAGATTGTATTACCGGCCTACGACGCGGTCCGTGGCTGGGTGGCAGACCCTGCTCGAGTCATCGATCTACATAGCCAGATTGTCGTCAGCCGCGATTCTCGCAAACGCAGTTATCTCGACAAGGCTTTCCGTGATTGCACGCGTTTTAAGTGCGAATCTACCTTTAATCGTTTTCTGGTGTGTGAACGCTCTGCGTACGATCAACCCATGCAGGATCTGCTGAAGAATCTTGATGCCTTGATAGAAGGCGGAGAAATTCTCAAAAATGGCAATACCGCAACCGTCGCCAGAGTCCAAATTGACGGTCATAGTCTCGTCATCAAACGCTATAATATCAAAGGTCCAGGGCACGCTTTATCAAGAGCTTTTAGAAAAAGCCGAGCATGGACTTCGTGGGCCAACGCGTTTCATATGGAATTTTTAGGCATCCCATCCCTTAAGCCATTGGCTATGCTTGAGCATCGGTTCGGCCCGCTGCGCGGCAGAGCCTATTTTATTTCCGAATATATTGATGGTCCTGATGCGTTGGCATTTTTGTGCAATAGCAAGCAAACGAACGGCGAGCCAGAAGCGCTGGCAAATTTACTTCAGAACCTTTCTAGCAGCAAAATAAGTCACGGAGACCTGAAAGCGACCAATTTTTTAATGGGTTCGAATGGGCCGGTCATTATTGATCTCGACGCGATGCGCCAGCATAAGGATCCCGAGCAATTCCAAAAAGCTTTCAATAAAGACCTCGACCGATTTATGAAAAACTGGGAGGACCAACCGGAACTCGCGAGTCGGTTCGAAGGCTTGTTGAAATTCCCAGAATAGTCAAGATGTACAAATGGAGTCGCACGTGACTCGGCATATTTTGCAGATATCCCATGACTACGGCGGGCCATTTGTCACAGTCTGCCGTCAGTACGTTGATGCCTTTCCCGATGATAAAGTGACCACGGTCTTTCTCCGAGGCGCAAGTGGTCCGGAGATTGTTAGTGGTGTGGGCGGTGAGCAGGTTCAGTTTCTCGAAACATTCGGTGAGGACTTGCGTGGATTTAAATTGGCGCAAATCATCAGGCTGTATCGGTTAATCAAGTATCAGTCTTTTGATCTGGTGATTGCCCATCGTTATAAGGCGATCTATCTTGCAGGTATCATCAGCTACTTTTTACCCCTACCACGATTGCTGGGTATTGCCCATGAGCACAACGTCTTCAGGCGTATCACACGCAAGCTTTTTGTCACTTTCTGGCGCCGTCGGTATTTAATCGCAGGTGTATCCGACTCGGTGACTGAAAACATCGCGTGTTATTGCCCAGAGCTGGTATCAGAGCAGCGGTTGTTTACACTTCCGAATGCGCTACCGCAAGACTTTGAAAGTAAATTGCTAACGAAACAACAGGCACGTGAAGCTCTTGGTATCAAGCAGAGTTCGGTGGTTGTCGGTACGATAGGACGTCTGGTCGAAAAAAAATCCTTACATACTTTGATTGAAGCCTTTGCTGTTGCTGATGTACCTGACGATATAACCCTGGTGTTGATGGGTGAGGGTCCGCTTAGGTCAAAGCTCGAGCAATTGGTTGTGTCTTTAGGTATTGAGGATAGGGTTCTCTTGCTAGGACACGTACCTAATGCTGGGCACTATGTCGCTGCCTTTGATGTGTTTGTGTTGCCATCAGGCGTCGAGGAGGCCTTTGGCGTTGTGTTGCTTGAAGCCATGATGGCGAAGGTGCCAGTGATCAGTAGCGACGCCCCTGGACCGAGGCAAGTGGTGGGTGAGAGCGACTGGTTGTTTGTTGCAGAAGATGCCGCTGAGCTTGCGAAAAGAATACAGACTTTTTTCGAACTTCACCTGGAAGCGCGTATAGAACTTGGTGAGGCAGGATATGAGCGGGTGCAAGCTGAATATACCCATGAACAGTTCTGCGGGCGGCTGTCCCGGCTAGCACTGTTTAGCCATTAGCATTGTCAGAATTCCGGCCTACCTGGTATGGCTGTCTAGTAGGGTCTGGCTTCACCCTCCGGGCGTGTTTTAAAACGTCGGTGTACCCACCAGTATTGAGCAGGCGCCCGCCGAACCGCAGCTTCAACTAACTGGTTCACTCGAGTCGCATCTGCTACCTCCTGCCCAGAAGGAAAATCTTTGAGCGGTTCTGATAGCGTGATGACGTATCGATTGTCCTTTGTTCGATGATGCTGAAAGACGATGACTGCCGAATCTGTCATGGCGACGATGCGAGCTGTAGCCTTAATGCTTGCAGCCTCGATTCCAAAAAAGGGTGCAAACACCGAGTGTTTGCGGCCGTAGTCTTGGTCGGGACCGTACCAGACCACGTGTCCTGCCTTTAAGGCTTTGATCACTGAGCGGACGTCAGATCGCTCGATTGCGCTCGGGAAATTTCGGGTTCTGCCGTCACGCATCACCGCTTCCAGTAGCGCGTTCTTACTGCGCCGATACATGACGTCGAAAGGCATTTTTTGTGCGAGTGCCGCGCCGCATAAATCCAGGGTCGAAAAATGCATGCCCAGTAGCATGACGCCCTTACCGAGAGAGAAGGCCTGCTGTAGGTGATTTAATCCGGTAATCTCGATTCGATTCTCTAAATCAGTAACTCGGCCCGACCATGAGAAGCTTGTCTCCATAACCCCTCGTCCGTTGTTGCGGAAAATTTCTTTCACGAGTGTTGACTGTTCTAAGGGAGACATTTGCGGAAAGCAGAGGCGGATATTGGTATTTGCAATGTGACGTCTATTGGATGCCAGCCAGTAGCCGATTTGACCCAGGGCCGCGCCGAGGAATAGTTGCCAGTTGAATGGTAACCATCTGATCAGCCGGAGCACCCCAATTGCCAGCCAATTAGGCCAATATCGAGGATGCAGGAGGGCGCGCTGTATAGTCTCACTCACGTGATGGTTGAGGTCAGGACATGGGTCCTCGCAGTGTAACGTTTGGCGCTAATATCGTACACAGTGGAATGTTATGATGTGAGCTGTATTTCCGGAGGCCGATAATGAAACTACCGAGATTTGAAAAGAGCCGCGTGCTGGTTTTTGGGGATGTGATGCTGGACAGGTATTGGCATGGGTCTACGGAGAGGATTTCTGCGGAAGCCCCTATTCCTGTTGTCGAGATCCAGACGGTTGAAGACCGGCTAGGAGGTGCAGCAAATGTTGCGCTTAACGTTGCGTCCCTTGGGGGTGCTGCGGGACTGGTTGGTGCAGTTGGTCATGATGATTCCGCTAGGATTCTCCGTGACAAGCTGTCGTCAGCTGGTATTGAAGACTGCCTTGTCTCGCTGAGTAATCGCTCCACCATCACGAAATTTCGAATCGTGAGCCGCAAACAGCAACTGGTTCGTGCCGATTTTGAATCAACAGACGCACTAGCCGCGCAGATTTTTCTACCTGTGATTGAAGAGAGCCTGAGTCGTTACGATGCGCTCGTTCTATCTGACTACGATAAGGGCGTACTGGCAGAACCACTGGCGGCGATTAACTTCGCCCTAAAAAACAATAAACCCACGCTGGTTGATCCCAAGTTCAAGGACTTTTCAGTTTATGCGGGTGCCACGCTAGTGAAGCCAAATCAACAAGAGTTCAGCACAGCGGTAGGCGGTTGGCAGTCAGAGCGCGAAATGGTCGAAAAAGCACGGGTCATGATGTCGAACCTGGGCTTTGGTTCGATGCTGATTACTCGTGGTGCAGAAGGCATGACACTGGTGCAGCAAAACAGTCAAGAATTGCACCTGCCAGCTCGGAGCAGGGAGGTATTTGATGTCAGCGGCGCTGGTGACACTGTGATTGCGACGCTCGCGGCAGCGCTAGCGTCTGGAGAATCGCTGACAGATGCTGTGCAGTTGTGCAATATCGCAGCGGGCATTGTGGTCACAAAAATGGGCACTGCAAGCGTCAGTGGCCCTGAGTTGCATTTGGAAGTTGCCGAACAGCGTGCAACTGCCAAAGGCATCATGAGTTCAGAGCAGTTGGTGAGTGCGGTCCAAGAGGCGCATGCAGATGGGCAAAAGGTCGTCTTTACGAATGGTTGCTTTGACATATTGCATGCTGGCCATGTGGAGTATCTGACCGAAGCCCGGCAAAAGGGCGATAGACTCATTGTGGCGATTAATGACGATGAGGGTGTCAAACGCCTAAAAGGTGAGGGTAGGCCGATCAATAGCCTGGAACGGCGTCAAACAATGCTATCGGGCCTTGAAGCCGTCGATTGGGTTGTGTCTTTTGCGGAAGAGACGCCGGAATCATTGCTCACGCTTCTGCAGCCTGACGTGCTGGTTAAAGGTGGCGACTATTCGGTTGAGCGGGTGGTGGGAGCTGATATTGTGGCGTCTTATGGTGGTGAGGTGAGTGTCTTGAAACTTGTCGACGGACTATCCACCACCTCGCTGGCGGAAAAAATTAAACTGCTCTAAGGCATCTTGACAGCTTCATGATGATTTGATGACAGCTGCGGCGTTACTAGCCAGATGTCTCGGGTTAATGGTGCCAACGATGACGCTACTCACGCCCGGGTAGCCGGTGGCAAAGCGCAGTGCCGCGCCAGGATCATTCGCATGACCGCTAGATAAAGCTTTCTTGATGACCACGCCTTTGTCCTTTTGCTGGCAGATCGAGAGTAACTTAGCGTGACTGGTATCCGTTTCATTGAGGCTGATCATAAATACGTCGACAAGCTCCATCGCAAGTGCGCTGCCAACGGGATCCTTGCCGGAATATCCGACTGCACGAATCAACCCCTGTTGCTTGAGTTGAGCGAGACTTTCTAGGGTCGGAGAAGATTGAATGACTGCTTTGTCTTCTCCATTGGAATGAACAAAAACGATATCTAGATACTCAGTACCTAAGCGTTTGAGGCTGAGTTCAACACTCGCAACCGTCGCTTGTGCCGAAAAATCGTACCGAGATTGCTTGCCTTCATAGTACTCACCCACTTTGGTGGAGATGATCCAGTGATCTCGCTTGTTTTTCAGCAGCTCTCCCAGTCGCGATTCGCTATCACCGTAGGCAGGCGCTGTGTCCAGGTAGTTAATACCAAGTTCTTCGGCAAGCGACAACAAACCAGCGAGAGAGCTCATTTCCGGCAACGAAAAGCTTGCGGGGTACTTAACACCCGTATTGCGGCCAAATTTCACGGTACCGAGCCCCAGTGTCGAGACCCGTATTCCCGTCGACCCGAGATCGCGGAGGGGAAGGTGATCAAGCAAAAGCCAGCTCCCAGGGTGGTGGACTGACGCCTGCCAGCGACAGTCCAGGTCTTTCCCAATCGCCACTAGTAGGTGGTGGCAGCAGTTTTAGAACCTCGTCAGCTAACATTGGCGTTAAGGTCAATTTCGTTGGCCAGCAGACCAGTGCGTTGGCAGTCTGACTCGTGAATGGGAAGTCCGGGCGACCCTGATTTTCTTGTGCTGGCTCCGCTCGATTGATATCCAGGGTTCTAAACTCGAGACCAGCCTGATCGACCCATGGCACGAGGGTTTTAAGTTCTTGTTTGGCTTTGGCGATTAGGTCAGCGTCGTTCATGTGCACGCCTTGTTCAGCCAGCTTTCCGCCCAGATACCAGATCTGGTCCCCGTCTTTCATGTTGTGTGTGGTGATTGTCAGTCGAGGCTTGTTGGCATCTCTCAAACTGACGGCGTGGGCGAAAATTTGAGGTAATTGACCTTTGACCAACACCTGCTTCAAGGGGCGCGTTTGCATTTTTAATGGTATAAAATCGAGATTTGGCAACAGTTTGCCGTTGCCTTCTCCTGCGGCAAAAATGTAGTGTTGGGCGCTGATGCTGTGTATGTCGTTTAGTCGAAGCTCCAGCACCGCACCATTTTCCGAATTGACCTGGGCCGTTGCTTGAAAGATGTGCTCGGCATAATTTTGCTGCAGCCTTGTTACTAATGCACTGGTGTCTATGACCATATCTTGCAACCGGTATAGGCTGCCTTTAAACGCTGGAGACTGAAATGCCTCTGGATAGTGCTGGCGTTCGATTGCATCTACTCGACCGCGGAGACTTTTGCTGGCAAAAAAGGCCGTAACTCGGTCAGCTAGTGCGCGATCAGAAAACAGATAGTAATCCTGGGACAGCACTTCAAGCCCGCGTAAATCCAATGAGCCTGTGCCGGCGATGCAGTCTCGCCACTTCGCTGGCATACTAGCGATGGTTTCTGATGCTGGTGTTGTGAAGCCGCCGAGCGCATATTTGATACCGCCATGTATCATGCCTTGCGAGGCAAGGGTTTGAGCCTGCCCCAATTGCCCTTGTTCGAATAGGCAGGCTTCATAACCAGCGTTGCGTAAAATGTTCAGCAGCCAGAGGCCGCAGACGCCGCCGCCAACAATAGCAATTTCGGTAGTATAGTGGGTCATGTCGAATCAAAGATCACAGATGCAAGGCAGTATACCAGCTGTGCCTAACTTGGGGTCCCAGTGATCAGATCGATTTATTGCCTTTTGTTCTACCTGTTCATGCCTGCAGTCTATCTCCGGGTCTTTTGGCGTTCGATTAAAGAGCCACAGTATCGAGCGGACCTTGGCCATAGGATGGGTCGGGTAAACGGCATGGTGCCGGGAGCAGTTTGGGTTCACGCTGTCTCTGCGGGTGAGACAATCGCCGCAGAAGGGCTGGTCGACTGCTTGCTTGACGCTGGTCATCGGGTTTTGGTGAGTAATATGACCCCCGCGGGTCGAGATCGCGCAATAGCGATGTTTGGCGATCGAATTACAAACGTTTATGTACCTTATGATTTGCCTCACGCCATTCGCAGATTCCTGAATCGCGTGAAACCCGCTGCGCTCATTATTATTGATACTGAGTTGTGGCCTAACATGATCATGCAGGCGCGAAATTCCGGTGTGCCAGTTTATCTTGTTAATGGGCGATTGTCTGAGCGTTCAACGGCTGGCTATAATCGTATCGAGAGCCTGGCTCGACCGATGTTTCGGAGTTTGACACACGTATTTGCTCAAACTGTCTCGCAAGCTGATCGATTTCGTCTGCTCGGTGCGCCGCTGGTCACCGTTACCGGCAGCGTCAAGTTTGATGCAAAGCACCCGTCGGATTTTGAGTCGCGCACAACCAAACTCAGATCTGCCTTTCCGTTCGATCAGATACTGCTCGGCGCAAGTACTCACGATGGCGAAGAGTCTTTATTGCTAGAAGCGTTCTTATCACTGAACGATAAAAAGGTACTTTTGATTCTTGCCCCACGGCATACACATCGAGCCTCGGAGGTCATTGCGCAGCTTGACGCCAGCGACCTTCGTTATCAAAAGCATAGCGACGGAGAGGTCGTTGATTCTCGCACCCGTGTGTATCTGTTGGATACCATGGGCGAGCTAATTTATTTTTATGGAATATGTGATGTGGCGTTTGTTGGCGGCAGTCTGGTGGATGTTGGTGGGCACAATCCCATGGAGCCAGCTGGATTAGGCAAGCCGATCATAATGGGTCCGTACCGGAGAAACATTGCCGATATTGCTGAACAATTCATGGAAGAAGGAGCGTTGAAGACCGTCAGTAATGTTGAAAGTATTCATAGAATCTGGCAGGAGCTTTTGACTCAGCCCAATCTAGCCGCGCGCATGTCTCAATCTGCACTCAATGTGATGGTGCGCAATCGCGGTGCACTTGAGCGTGTATCGAGTGTCGTCTTGCCGAGTCTTACTATCCATAGCGCTCCGTCTAAAGGGCGTGAGTAGCCTCGTATAAATTCCTCTGTTTTTGTTGCGCAGGAACGGACTTTTGCGTTCTTTAAGTAGATAGGGTCTATACTGAAAACAGGGCACCATTGCTATTTGATTGTGTTACGCTTTCGATCCTAGACGCAGCCGAGGGACACAAAACCCACTTGGAAGACTGCCGAAAACCATGACTAGAAAGCATCACTAGAAAGCATCACTAGAAAGCATCATTAGAAACTATGATTAGAAACCATGACTAGAAGCTATGACTAACAAACGCCGCTACGTACCCAATCTTATCGCTGATATGGCGGAGTGCGACGCGAACTTCATTCGACTCCATCGTCTGTTTCCCATGATGTCTGAAGAGGACTCGCTGGAATTTGGCGTCGATGCTCGCGGAAAACGAAAGCCCCCACCGGATGCCTTTCAAGACAGCCTTCAAGACGGCCTTCAAGACGGCCTTCAAGACGGCAAGAGAGACGCCGCTGGTCCGGGGACGATGGTTCAAAGCACCACTGAAGATGGCGCCATAGTCACGATTAAGATTCTCGAGCGATGTCCTTACACGACCATGATGACGGTCAAGGTGACGAACGAGGAGGACAAGCCCTGGGTCCGTTGGCCCACTTTAGAGGTCAGGGTGTATCATGATATTAAGTCCGCCGAGGTCGTCAGTTTCGAACGACATCGCAATTTTAAGTTTCGTTACAACACGGCTAATCAGCAGATGTACCAGCCCGATGAGAAGTCTCAGATCAATCGATATTTTGGCGAATTGTTAACTTTTTGCTATGAACACGGCCATAGTCTTGAAACCGTCGAGCTCGGTCAGAGCTGAAATTTAGACAATACAATCTCCCTTCATACTGGTTATAATTCCAGTTGTTCCAGCAGCGAATCCAGAGCGGTCAACGACGCCTAGTTGAGACTTAAAAATTGTTTCTATCGGCGTTGTTTCTATCAACAAGTCTCCACAAACAAGGCTCCACCAGCCAAAAGAGCAGTATTGCCACTTGTATAATCTAGTCCTTATGTATGCATTCGCCTTCCTGTCGAAAACGTATGGCAGAGGTTTTTCTTACTTCAGATACCAGAATAATTATGGCCAGTAAAAGCTATCAGGCAGATTCCATTGAGGTTCTAGAAGGGTTGGACCCGGTCCGCAAGCGACCTGGGATGTATACCGACACCACGCGCCCTAATCACCTTGCGCAGGAGGTCATTGATAACAGTGTTGATGAAGCGCTTGAAGGTCACGCCACAGAAATTCGGGTCACACTACGTAAAGATGGTTCCATGTCCGTTGGGGATAATGGGCGCGGTATGCCTGTTGATATTCACAAGAAGGAGAAGGTGCCGGGTGTCGAGCTCATCTTGACCAAATTGCATTCCGGTGCAAAATTTAACAGTGATAACTATAAGTTTTCGGGTGGCCTGCATGGCGTTGGTGTGTCTGTAGTCAATGCCCTGTCCAGCAATTTCGAAGTGTATATTAAGCGCGATGGCAAGCTACATCACATGGCATTCAAGGACGGCAACAAGTCTCAGAACCTGACGGTAAAGGATGATGTTGGGAAGCGTAACACCGGTACCCTGATTCACTTCATGCCCAATCCCAAATATTTTGATTCAGCCAAGTTTTCCGTTTCAAAGCTGAAGCACCTACTGCGGGCGAAGGCGGTTTTGTGTGCAGGTTTGCGTGTCTTTTTCACCGATGAAACGGCGTCTAAAAGTGAAGAAAGTAGCTACGAATGGTACTTTGAAGGTGGCGTTCAGGATTATCTATCTGAAGCATTGCAAGGCTTTGAGTTGCTGCCGGCAGAACCATTCATTGGCAGCATGGCCGCCAGCGAAGAAGCCGTGGACTGGGCGGTGCAGTGGCTGCCAGAAGGTGGTGAAATCATCGCAGAGAGTTATGTCAATTTGATTCCCACGCCTCAGGGTGGCACCCACGTGAATGGTCTCAGATCAGGTTTGCTGGAAGCTTTGCGAGAATTTTGCGAGTTTCGAAACCTGATTCCTCGAGGCGTAAAAATTACCGCCGATGATCTGTGGGAGAAATGCAGTTATGTGCTCTCCGTCAGGATGATGGATCCACAATTTTCTGGCCAGACGAAAGAACGATTGAATTCTAGGCAAGCCGCAACGTTTATTAGCGGCGTGGTCAAAGACTCCTTTAGTCTCTGGCTCAATCAGCATATTACCGAGGCTGAGGCACTGGCCGAAATCGCCATTTCTCATGCTCAGGCTCGATTGCGTGCGGGTAAGAAGGTCGCCAGGAAAAAGGTGACATCGGGCCCGGCGTTGCCAGGCAAACTCGCGGACTGCTCCTGCCAAGACGCGATGCAGGGAGAGTTGTTCCTGGTCGAAGGTGATTCTGCTGGTGGCTCAGCCAAACAAGCACGCAGCAGAGAAACTCAAGCAATCATGCCGCTCAGAGGTAAGATTCTAAATACCTGGGAAGTTGATTCTTCGGAGATTCTTGCCTCGCAGGAAGTTCATGATATTTCTGTCGCCCTGGGGATTGATCCAGCGTCTGATGATTTGTCGGGCTTGCGGTATGGCAAAGTTTGTATTTTGGCAGATGCTGACAGTGATGGATTGCACATTGCGGCGCTGCTGATCGCATTATTCGTTCGGCACTTCCCTGCTCTGGTGGCGCATGGGCATGTCTTCGTTGCGATGCCGCCCCTGTATCGTATCGACGTCGGTAAGGAGGTATTTTATGCACTGGACGAATCAGAGCGGCAGGGCTACCTAGATTTGATTGAAGCAGAAAAGAAAAAAGGCAAGGTGGTGGTGCAGCGATTCAAAGGCCTGGGCGAAATGAACCCGCTCCAATTGCGCGAAACGGCCATGGCAGAAGACACGCGCCGGTTAGTGCAACTCACCGGTAGCGAAGGCCAAGAGGATTCAGATCTGCTCGACATGCTGCTGGCGAAGAAACGTAGCGGTGATCGTAAAATTTGGCTTGAGAAGAAAGGTGATCAAGCAGATCTAGTTTGATATTAGTCACCCAATCAATATTTAAGTATTAGAGGTATTCATGACCGAAAAGGTTGATTCCAACGGGTACGAGAAAGTTGCTCTCAGCCAATTTACCGAAAGCGCCTATCTGAATTATGCGATGTACGTCATCAACGACCGCGCGTTACCTCATATCGGCGATGGTTTAAAGCCTGTGCAGCGACGTATCGTCTACGCGATGTCTGAGCTTCGTTTAACGTATGAGGCCAAGTATGCCAAGTCTGCGCGCACGGTGGGCGAAGTGATTGGTAAGTTCCATCCCCACGGAGACTCTGCGAGCTACGAAGCCATGGTATTGATGGCGCAATCCTTTAGTTATCGATACCCGTTGATCGACGGACAGGGTAACTGGGGATCCCCCGACGATCCGAAATCATTTGCAGCAATGCGTTACACAGAATCGAAACTTACACGCTACGCGAATGTGCTACTCCAGGAATTGGGGCAGGGTACAGCTGACTGGGTGGCCAATTTTGACGGCACTCGTGAAGAGCCTCTGATATTGCCAGCCAGATTACCGAACATTTTGTTAAACGGTGGCTCTGGTATTGCGGTAGGTATGGCAACGGACATTCCTCCACACAATATCAAGGAAGTTGCTAGCGCCTGTATCCATTTGTTAGATAACCCTAAAGCCACCGTTCAGGATTTACTGACCCATGTGAAGGGGCCTGATTTTCCGACGGGTGCGGAAATCATTTCCAGCAAACAAGACATCGCGTCGATCTATGAAACGGGTAAAGGCTCCGTTAGAACTAGAGCTATTTACCATGAGGAAGATGGCGACATTGTGATTACGGCGTTGCCTTATCAGGTGTCTGGTTCAAAAATTCTCGAGCAAATGGCGGCACAAATGCATGCCAAAAAGCTGCCAATGGTAGTGGATCTCCGCGATGAATCCGATCATGAAAATCCCTGTCGAATTGTTATTGTACCGCGCTCTAATCGGATCGATGTAGATGCGGTGATGAGTCATCTGTTTGCATCCACTGACCTTGAACGTACGCATCGAGTCAATTTCAACATGATCGGTGTAGACGGCAAGCCAATGGTGAAGAGTTTGTCGGAGCTGTTGTCCGAGTGGTTGGGTTATAGGACCAACACTGTGTTGCGTCGACTCCAGTACCGACTCGACAAAATTGTTGATCGATTGCACATCCTAGAAGGTTTGTTGATCGCTTATCTTAATCTTGATGAAGTCATCAGAATCATCCGAATCGAGGATAAGCCCAAAGAAGTTTTGATGCAGACTTATCAGTTAACGGCCATTCAAGCTGACGCCATTTTGGATCTCCGATTGCGACAGTTAGCGAAACTGGAAGAACAAAAGATTCGTGGTGAACAAACCGACCTGGATGCTGAACGAGCAGATATTGAGAAAACCATCAACTCCAAAGCGCGTCTCAAGACGTTGATCAAGAAAGAAATTGTGGCCGATACAGAAGAGTATGGTGATGATCGTGTATCTCCCGTTGTGCAGCGGGATGAAGCCCAGGCATTCAAGGAAAAGGATCTCCTTTCTTCCGAACCCGTCACCGTTGTATTGTCTGAGAAAGGCTGGATTCGTGCTGCTAAAGGTCATGATATTGACCCAACGGAGCTCAGCTATCGTTCCGGCGATAGCTTCCTTCGCGCAGGCGCGGCCAAGTCTAATCAGGATGCCGTATTTCTTGACTCGACGGGAAGAGCCTATTCAATTTCCTGCCATACCTTGCCGTCTGCCCGGGGCCAGGGTGAGCCTTTAACTGGCCGTATCAACCCACCAAGCGGCGCTTTCTTTACTGGCCTGATTACCGGTGAGAAAGAGGAGCAGTTCCTGCTCGCCAGTGATGCCGGTTACGGTTACATCGCGTCTTTGGGAGATATGATTACCAAGAACAAAGCGGGTAAGTCTCAAATTAGCGTGCCAAAAGGGGGGGTCGTGATTCAGCCCTCAGCAGCGCTGGATATTAAAAACGAATTTGTTGCGGCCTTTAGCAACGAAGGCCGATTGCTCATATTTCCTCTTAGTGAACTGCCAGTGATGGCAAGAGGTAAGGGGGTCAAGATTATGAGTATTCCACCGGCAAGGGTGAAGGAGCGCCTTGAGATGATGTCTTATCTGCTCGTGTTCTCCGAGGTCGATACGATTATTGTGCATTCTGGGAAGCGGAAGTTGAAACTCAAGATTGATGACTTGCTTCACTATCGAGGTGAGCGTGCCCGCCGTGGCTTGAAGCTACCGAGGGGATTTCAGAAGGTTGACGGCGTAGATTTAGAGAGAGGTGGCTAGCTGTTGAGTAGCTGTAGTGCCTGACGGTCGATCAGTTCCTGGTTTTTGACGCTTTTTACCTGAAACACCTCGCCATCCGGTGTGAGAGAACTGTGGAAAGCATCAAATTCGATCTGCGAAGACTCACTTATTGCCTCTACATAGGCACGACTCACCAGCGCGGCTTGTTCGCCAATGGAGGCCAGATAGCTCGCATGCTTGGTCGCCTTTTCTAGTGCGACTTCCTCGCTGGTATCGCTCAGCCAGTGCATACCGACCTTGAGTTTGAGTGGTGGCCCTAATTGCTCGACCAAGGTCAGCAACAACAAAGCTGCGCATGCGGAGCCAAAAAGGGCATTGCCCCCTGTGAATCGAATCAGAAAATGATCACCTTCATGATCGATTAGCTTACCGCCATAAAGCGCGATGCTACGATTGAGATTCGTTTGGTGCTTCTCGATCAGTCGTGCCGGACGTAACTTCAGTACCAGAATCGCAGCGCTTGAATCCTGTGTTTGTAGCGACTCCGGCTGCTCTAACTCTTCAACCTCAAGCTCAATATTGGACTTCGACGAGGCTGGTTGTCGTCCCAAGATCCAAATCGCCAGAAAATCACCGGCGAACAAGATAAGTCCACTCACGCCGATGCCGAGGGCTAGATGGAAGATCACAACAAGACTTAATGTAAACTGACTCTGTGCGGTGATGGATTTGGTGCTAAAACCTACCTGAAGGTAACCCGCGGCGGTGTCTTGAAATGTGATTTCCCTGCTGAAAACAGCAGACCCATCTGCGGTGCGACGACCCACCTGGGCCACCAACTGATTGTTTGCGTCATAGACGGAAGCGAAGTCGAGTGCAGAGTCCTCCTGCATTCTGGTGAGCAGTACGTTGATGCCCAGCAAGTCGCTGTTGACGAGATGTTCAGCTATGGTCATTGCCAGATAAGACGTGAGAGTTCGGGAAAAGTGTTCACTCTGCGCTTGCATGCGTCTTTCGGTCATTACGGTAACCACAAGCGACATAGCAATGAGGCTCATAATCAACGGTAAGATCGCCAGTAATAGCACCCGAACTCTTGGGGTTAGAGAGAGTGCTCTAGACGGGGGCGTAGATGGGGTTATGAGCATGACACTCTGTGTAAAAACGGTAGCAGCAGTATATCAGGCGCTTTAACATTTTTATTAGTCCTTGATTAAAGGATAATGACGGACATTTTTCGATCAGAGTCGGTATTTTCCGTGACAGGACCATCCGTGACAGAACCTTTCAAGACTGCACCATCCGCGACTCAATCTCCGGTGACAGAGCTGGTATTGCTCAATATTTCCGGTGAAGACAAGCCTGGCCTGACTGCAGCGATAACACGGTTGTTGGGTGACTTTGACATCGATATCTTAGATATCGGCCAGGCTGTGATTCACAATCATTTGTCGCTTGGAATCCTCATCAATATCCCGGACGACTCCAACTCAATACTTAAAGAAATTCTATTCAGGACCCATGAACTGGGGATTAGCGTTAAATTCAGCCCTGTTTCGGTAGCCAGCTATGATGAGTGGGTGGGACTACAAGGCCAATCGAGATTTATTCTGACACTCCTTGCGAGACGTATTAAAGCAAATCATATAGCCAAAGTCAGCGAGGTGGTTGCGGGAAATGGCCTTAATATCGACACCATTGTTCGATTGTCGGGGCGAGTATCCCTTCAAGAAGATAGCAAAAAAGCTAAGGCATGCGTTGAGTTTTCTTTAAAGGGACAGCCAGCAAATGCCAGAATATTTCGTTCAGAATTGATGGCTGTCTGTAGCGAGCTTGATATCGATGTAGCCGTGCAGGCGGACACAGTTTATCGTCGTAACCGTCGACTGGTGGCTTTCGATATGGACTCGACACTCATAAAAACTGAAGTTATTGACGAGTTGGCAAAGGCAGCGGGTGTTGCTGAGAAAGTGATGGCGATTACAGAGCGTGCCATGCGAGGTGAAATTGAATTTAAAGAGAGCCTTATTGAGCGCGTTTCTTGCTTAAAGGGACTGCCAGAGTCAGTTCTTGAAGAGGTAGCATTGAGCTTGCCTCTCACAGAAGGGGTAGAGCATCTCTTTGAAACTCTAAATAGCCTGGGCTACAAGACGGCGATCCTGTCCGGTGGGTTTAGCTACTTTGCCGATGGTTTGCAGAAAAAACTCGGTATCGATTATGTGTTTGCTAATGTGCTGGAGATTGTCGACGGTGAGTTAACCGGTAAGGTCAAATCACCTATTGTGGACGCAGCGAGAAAAGCCAGTTTATTGAAAGAGTTGGCGGATAGTGAAAATATCTCACTTGAGCAGGTTATCGCTGTGGGCGATGGCGCAAACGATCTGGAGATGTTGGCGACTGCGGGTCTCGGTATTGCGTTCCATGCGAAACCCATTGTTAAAGAAAATGCTGAACAGTCCATATCTAACCTCGGGCTCGATAGCATTTTGTATCTAATGGGCATTCGTGATCGCGATGCAAGCATACTAAACGCTGACCTTTAACCTCCGACCTTTAACCTCCGACCTTTGACCTCCGAGTACAGGGGACTAGAGGTCTTCGCTGGCGAAGTCGTAATCCATATTCTCCAGGGGTGGTGATATATAGAATCCCTGAATAAAGTTCATGCCTGTCATCCACAGCGTTTGTAGGACGTTGGGACTTTCCACACCAGCAATCGCCGTCAAGACGCCAGCAGACTGTAGAGACTTAACCATTTCCATCAACTCTTCCTTTTTCTCTTCGTCGCCTTCGATTTCCTGAGCAAAAGAGGCGTCTAGTTTTACGTAGTCTGGAGTTAGATGCTTCAGTAAGTTGAACGGATTTAGAGAGCAGCCAAAGTGGTTGATTGATATTTTGCAATGAAGCTCTGCTGCCCCCTGAGAAAATTTCGTTGCTTGCTTAATGTAAGAGGTCGCATCACTTTCGTGAATCTGAAAGATGATCACTTCGCTGGTTAAGCGTGCCGCCTTCAAAGCGACACTCATCCACGGCAGGAAGGTTTCATCAGCAATCGAACGATGCGTGAGATTGATAAACAGTCTTGCCTTGCTACCATTAGCGCGATGCTGGGACAACAGTTTGATGGATTGCAGAATGACCCAGCGATCAACTTTCTCAAGCAACCCAGCGTCTTCAGCTGGACCAAGAAACTGGCCCGGAAATATTTCGTTTCCTTCTTGGTCCAGCAGTCTTAGTAGCACCTCGAACTGTTCGTCGTCATCACCATGTAGACTGATAATGGGTTGGAACATTAGGCGAAAAGAGTTGTTTTCAATCGCAGTGCGCACCATCTCTTTAATGGTTTCGCTGGTGAGTGACCTGCCATCTTCCCCGACTTGCACTTGTTCAGCCTGGAAAAAGTTTACGCTATTGCCTTCTTTGATATCGGTTTGCGCCCTATGGGCCCGTGACACGATTTCTTCAGCAGAAGGGGTGTTTTCTGAAATAAGTGACAAACCAATGCTGATAGTTTGCTGGAATGACTTGCCGGCGACTTCAGAAACGTGATTTTCTACTGTCTTACGGAGCTCTTCTGCTAACTGAGAGGCGGCATCCTTATCGTTATCATTATAGAGCAGCGTTAGAACATCATCGCCAAAGCGAGCGAGTAAATGTTCGTCAGGAATATCTGTCCTTAGCAGTGTAGCAAGGTCGCCAAGAACTAGATCGGTGTTAGATATCCCTGCATCTGCTCGGGTTCGATAAAAATTGTCGATGTTGATGTAAAACAGCATTCGCGCCTTGCCGCCTTCTGTGGCCTCATCGACCGCGGTTTCAAGCTGCTCCATAAAGTAATTGCGGTTGTAGAGACCTGTTAGCATATCCTGGCTGGAAATCTCTCTAATGCGATTTTCCATTTCGCTATTATTGTTCTCTACTAGCGTCTTGATAATCACCTGTGTACAGGACTCACCATCGTAGGTGGCTGGTGACAGGGACAGGGTAGCCGGGATCGTTGCCCCATCCTCGCTGACACAAGAGAATTCACCGGTGACCGTTTCATTGTCATCGAAAGACTTGAGGAACGTCTTGAATTTGTCCTGATCCTCGCTCGCAACCAGGTCGATGATTGGGATCCCGGCAAAATCATCTGGGTCTTCATAACCGAAAAGTTCGGCGTAGGTACTATTGGTGTAAATGTGCATGCCTTCGTGGACATAGGCAATGGCGGCGGCAGAGCTAGCCAACAATAGTTGATTGCGGCGGTCGATATCACGAACTTCTACTTCTGCTCTGCGTCGTTGACGACGGTTCTCCAGATTTTCTAGCTCCCGTTCGATGACCAACACGAGTCGCTCGTCATCATCCTGCAGAGCGACATCTTTTGCCCCCCAGCGAAGCCCTTCCGTTATATTCTCTGGGTTTCGGTCTAACGCGATCATGATGACCGGGATATCTTTCTCCAGCTCACGAATCGCATTCAATGCATCTATCATTTTAATGCCGTTTGCCTCGGCGCATCCGAGCAACAGATCCCAGGTCTGGGTCCTGAGCATTTCTGCCAGGTCGGTGTCCGATTCGATCTGTTGAGCACGTGTTGCGTGCCCAGCGTTACGCAGCAGAACGATAAGCTCTTCTGCGCGGTTCTGAGATTCTTCAAGAATCAGCAGTCGTATTGGTGGATTATTGCTCATGTGCGGAAACGTAACTTCATCAAGGCGATACTATAGCAAATTCAGAGTTCGGGTAATGCTTCAAGCAATAACCCGCTTGGACGACTCGAACGGTACTTCCCTCGAGAGACGGGGCACCAGGTATCCGGGTAAGCACTCGCGCAACGTCGAAATCAGTTTTACCCCGGTAGCTTCATCCACGTCGAAATGGCTCGCACCTAGAACAGGGTCCATCAGATGCAGGTAATAAGGGAGAACACCTGAATCCATCAGCTTGTGTGACAGAGTTGCCAGTGCCTCCGCATTATCGTTGATATCCTTCAGCAGCACGCTTTGATTGAGCAAGGTAACCCCAGCTCGTTTCAACCGGTTCATGGCTGACTTTACCTCAGGGTCGATTTCGTTGCCGTGGTTCACGTGGGTCACCATGACAATGTTCAGTGAGCTTAGGGTCATCCACTCCAGCAGCGTGGATGTCACGCGTTGCGGAATCACAATCGGCATTCGAGTGTGGAGTCTTAGGGTTGTGATATGCTGTATTCGAGCCAAATTTTCTCCAATCCAGGCAAGCCGGCGATCATTCAGCATCAGCGGATCGCCGCCGCTCAGAATGACTTCAGATAGGCTTTGATCTTGCTCTATCCGGCGGAATAATTCAGACCAGTCCTCTGTGCTGGGCTGGTTATCTTCATAAGGGAAGTGTCGTCTAAAACAGTAGCGACAATGGATCGCGCAACTTCCGGTCGTGATAACCAATACCCGGCCGGCGTACTTTTGAATTAAACCGAAGCCCAGCTTAAACGCCTCCTCCTGCAAGGGCGAAGTTGTTCCAGACTGCTGCAGTTCGTCCACAGACGTCATGACCTGCAGTAATAGCGGGTCCTGGGGGTTGCCTCGCTCAATGCGGGCAAGATAGGGCAGGGGCACGTTAATGGGAAAGTCAGTCTCAACCTGTTCCAGCTCAACACCGAGAGCATCAGCGAGGCCATCTGTGGTTCGGATTGCGCTAGAGACAAGGGACTGCCAGGAATGCCTCTGCCAACTTAGATCAGTTATGGGTATCATACGCGACTGCCGAAATTGATAAGAGAAAGTGAATGACGACCTATTCTACCAATGAATTCAAGTCGGGTCTCAAAGTGATGCTGGAAGGCGATCCCTGCTCGATTCTAGAGAACGAATTTGTCAAACCAGGTAAGGGTCAGGCATTTAGTCGAGTTCGGTTACGTAACTTGATTACGGGTCGGGTCTGGGAGCGCACGTTTAAATCGGGTGAATCCCTTGAGGGAGCCGATGTAATGGATTATGAAATGGAGTATGTGTACACCGATGGTGATTACTGGCACTTCATGAAAACCGACGGTAGCTTTGAGCAGTTGGCAGCAGATCAGAACGCGGTTGCGGATTGTAAGCAGTGGCTAAAAGAAACTGAGAAATACACGGTTGTATTGTGGAATGAAAACCCGATTAATGTTGCTGCGCCAAATTTTATCGAACTTGAGGTTGCCGAAACCGATCCTGGCTTAAAGGGCGATACGGCTCAAGGTGGCTCTAAGCCGGCCACTTTGAGTACCGGAGCTGTGGTCAAGGTCCCTTTGTTCGTCAATCGTGGCGAAGTGATTCGCATTGATACGCGTACCGGTGAATATCAGAATCGGGTGAAGAGCTAATTGCCAACAAATTGACACTGTCGCAGCGGGCAACTCTATATCGGCTGATTAGACAGTTTTTTTATGATCGTGGAGTGCTGGAAGTTAGTACGCCTTTGCTCGCGGCGCATACGGTAACCGATCCTCATATTGCCAGCTTCGTTGTCGAAGGTGGAGCGCAACAGCAGTTCTTGCAAACTTCACCCGAATTCGCCATGAAGAAACTCCTGGCGCAGGGTTCAGGGCCGATATATAGCCTCGGGCCCGCGTTTAGATTCGGCGAAAAGGGTGGCCGGCACAGTCCCGAGTTTACGATGCTGGAATGGTATCGACCAGGCTTTGACCTTGAACAGCTTCAGTTAGAGGTGATCAGCTTAATCGAATATCTGGGACAGCACTTCCTGCTGAAATTCCCACAGCCTTTGATCGTTACCTATTCGAACCTTTTTAAACAACGTTTCGACATTAATCCTCATGCTGTTGGCACCCAGATACTAAAATCGATTATTGCGGACGTATTTCCAGATCATAGTAGTCATTTAGAGGGCGATTTAGGGGGGCAGGATGAAGGTGAGAAAGATGACTTGCTGGATCTATTGTTTGCCCTGGGAATAGAGTCAGGACTGCAGGCGCCACAATTTGTGACAGGGTTTCCAGAAAGTCAGGCGTCTCTTGCGCGAGTCGGTACCGATGCGGGTGATCGGGTAGCAATGCGCACAGAGCTTTATTGGCAGGGAATTGAGCTTGCCAATGGCTATGATGAGTTGAGAGATGCGAACGAATTACGTACAAGGATGGCCCGGGACAATCGCATTCGCTCGATGCGGGGATTGCCAGAAATTACGCCAGATGAATCATTGCTTGAAGCCTTGTCGAAAATCCCGTCTTGCACTGGCATTGCTTTGGGGGTTGATCGGCTACTCATGTTGTTATTAGGAAAACATGAATTGACGGAGTTGCTTTAACCGATCCGCAAAGGGCGTCTATTGAATCAATGACTCGCCCATCCGGACACTATCGCCGGCCTTATGCGCCAATGAGAATCGTTTGGCGGTAAGCACGATGGCAGTTGAACCCATGAGAAATCGACCCAGTTCATCGCCGCTTTCAAATGCCGTGATTGCTATACCGCCTGATGTCTTGTCTGAGACCCTTTCGATGACGAGCCCGCGAGCGGGATAAGGCGTGTCTCGCCATATAGGCTGTACACCTGCAACAATCATGGCGCCGACCATAATCACACAAATAGGTCCTTCCTCGGTTTCGAGCTCCATTACCAGTCGCTCATTAATGGCGAACAACCCCGGTATCGCGTCGGCGGTCTGCTGATTGACGGAAAATAACTTCCCAGGTACATAACGAGCAGCGATAAGAGTCCCCTTAATAGGACAATGTACCCGGTGATAGTCTCTGGGTGACAAATAGACCGTCGTAAAAGTGCCGTCGCGATAAGCCTCGGTGTTACCGCCGGCCATCAATTGTTCAAGACTGTAACAGATCCCTTTTGCCTGCAGAAGTTGGCCTGAATGAATGTTCCCGCACTCGGAAATAGCGCCATCCGCCGGAGAGCATAAAGAAGGACCAATCGGCCTGGCGCCTGGTTTTAAAGCGCGAGTGAAAAATGCATTAAATGAAGTATAAACGTCTGGATCATCTTCCAGCGCATCCGTCATGTCGACCTGATAACGGCTAATAGCCCAGTGAATAAATGCGCGCTTGATCCAGATAATACGGCTGCTGGCGACCCACCCGACCAAACGTGACAACAGATGTTGCGGGGCGATTTTTTGTAAAAGAATGAACAATGTCGTTAGCCTGTTTCGACGGGCGTATCAGGATCATTACCCCATTCAGCCCAAGAACCGTCGTAGGCTTGAATATCAAACCCCAGGCTTTTGCCAACGAGATAGGTGAATCCAGAGCGGTGATGCGTCTGGCAATGTGTGACGATTTTTTTCTGTCCATCAATCCCAACGCTGGCGAGTTTTTCGCGGATGTTGCCACGTATTCGTAGCTGTCGATCAGGATCCATACCGCCGGTCCACTCAAAATTAATGGCGCCGGGAATTCTGCCGCCGCGTTTGGACGCGAGCCTGGTGCCCGCAAATTCGTCGGCGCCACGGGCGTCCCAGATTTGTAAACTGTGATCCGCGAGGCTTTCGAGAATCTCCTGTTTGGAGGCAATAAAGTCATGGTGGATAGAAATGGAGACATCGGTCGGTGTCGGCCGCACAATATCGCGACTGGTTGCGAGACCCGCGTCGAGCCACGCATATATCCCCCCGTTCAGATAACTCGCACCCTGATGGCCGATCACATCCAGTGTCCAAATCATTCTTCCGGCCCAACCACCACCCTCGTCGTCATAAACCACGATGTGCTTGTCGGGTGAATAACCCATGTTGCCAAAGAGGTCCTCGAGCTGGTCCATGGTGGGGAGTTTGCCCACGGCTGGTCGTTCGCCGAGAATCAGATCCTGTGGACGGACATGAATGGCGCCGGGGAGGTGAGCCTGTAGATAGGTTTCCTCCCTCGATAAGTCGAGCAACATAACGTCTTGCAAGTGAGGCGCTAGCGCCTCAGCTTCAACAATAAGGGGTAACATAAGATCAAGTCTGTTTAGTGGGAAGGCTGTCTGTCCCATTTTACGCGAGTGCGCGCGGACATTACGAGTTAATTACAAACTGGGGCGACCCGGGCGAGTAAATTCGCTAAAATGCCCCGTTCAACATTTTGGCGTCGAGCATTTGAATTATTCTGAAAATTTAGTTTGGATGGATCTTGAGATGACGGGTCTTGACCCTGAAGTCGACAGAATCATCGAAATTGCGACCATTATTACTGACTCTCAATTGAATGTGCTTGAAGAAGGACCGGTTTTGGTCATTCGCCAGGAACAAGCGCTGCTAGATGGGATGGATGAGTGGAATACCTCCCATCATACGGCATCTGGATTGTTGGATCGAATGTCCAAACACGGCATAAGTGAGCAGGAAGCAGAGCAATCGACACTGGAGTTTGTGGCGCGCTTTGTTGAACCGGGTCAGTCGCCCTTGTGTGGTAATTCCATCGGTCAGGATCGACGCTTTCTTGTCAGGTATATGTCATCTCTTGAGGCGCACCTGCACTACCGTAATATTGATGTGAGTTCGGTCAAAGAACTGGCTTTACGCTGGCGCCCGGACGTCGCGAAAGCAGTGAAGAAACAAGAGGCCCACAGGGCTGTCGATGACATTCGTGAATCTATCAAGGAGCTTCGTCACTACCGGGAAAACTTCTTTAAATAGAAGGTCTTCTTAAGGGACTTAAGAACCAACCTGCTTGAGTTTTTGTTGTTCAATCGCCCAGTCGATGTGTTCTGCGACGAGTTCGTCGGCCTCGGCCAATGCACCTTCTAGCGCTACGATAATTTCTGGTCGATAGTCCGCATTACCAAGGGCTACGGCAATATTCCGTTGCCACCCACGGTAGCCTGTTCTGCGTATCGCCGAGCCCTCAGTTCTGGTTAGGAACTCAGCTTCCGTCCAGGCAAATAAGCCGAGTAGATCCGTATCGTCAAGGTTATGTCGGGGCGTAAAATCAGACTCGCCGGTAAACTGTGCGAACTTGTTCCAGGGACAAAAGACCTGGCAATCATCGCAGCCAAAAATACGGTTGCCGATGGCGGTTCGAAGCGTGGGGTCGATGCTGCCACGATGCTCAATCGTCAGATAGGAAATGCATTTTCGCGCGTCTAATTCATAGGGCGCATTGAAGGCGTTGGTCGGACAAACATCCATGCAAGCGCTACATGTGCCGCAGTGCTGCTCGGTCGTCTCGGTGTCTAGCGGCAGTGGTAAGTTTGTGTAGATCTCGCCCAAGAAAAACCACGAACCAGCGTCTCGGTTGAGTAGTAGGGTATTTTTTCCAATCCAGCCTAGACCCGCTTTTTGTGCGAGTGCTTTCTCAAGCACCGGTGCGCTGTCGGTAAAAAGGCGACCTTCCGCTGGCGGTAATTCGTGTTCTTGAAGGTAGGCTTCAATCTTTTGCCAGATTCGTTTGAGTTTTTGTCTGATCACCTTGTGGTAGTCTCGTCCAAGGCTATAGCGCGCAACATATGCTTGTTGATCGCTGGCGATGATGTCCCGGGGAGATGCACTGTCGGTCAAATAGTCGAGCCTAAAGCAGATCACCCGTTCCGTTCCAGGTATGAGCTCTGCTGGTTGCGAGCGCTTACTACCGTGTTTTGATAAGTATCCCATCTCGCCCGAATAACCTTTGTCCAGCCAGTTGTTCAGGTGCTGCTCGTGGACGCCGAGATCTGTATCGGTAATGCCGGCTTGTTGAAATCCCTCGGCACTGCTCCAAAGCTTAATCTGCTGCGCAAGATCCTGATAGTTGTGTTCGGTCATAGCCGGTTCGAGGTCGGGTTCGCGTACAATGATGCCACGATCATCTCGGTTTGCGTCCTGTCGATGGAAAAAAATTTTTCAATATTGATCAAAGACCATTGGCCACGGGTCCTCTATCGCGCGAATCAGGTTCGAGAAATCGACCGGGTGCTGATTGAAGAACAAGGAATTCCGGGTTTGCGACTGATGCGCCGAGCCGCTTTAGCCTGCTGCGAGGTCTTATTGCAGCGATGGGCCAACATTCATTGCGTTCGAGTGTATTGCGGCAGTGGCAATAACGCTGCAGACGGCTTCATTGTCGCCGGGCTACTCGCTGAGAAAGGCTTTGCGGTGGATGTTGTGGTCGTCGGTGATGCGGCGAAGCTAGGTAGTGATGGTCAGGCTGCGTTCAAGTTCTGCAGCCAGTCCGGTGCGACCCTTGCGCCATCGGACAAGAATTTTGATCCCCCTTCGGTGATTGTTGACGCATTACTTGGTACCGGTTTTAAAGGACCCTTGAGACCCGCTTACCGGGCCGCCATCGAGGCGATGAACCAGTGTTCCGCGCCGGTGCTTGCCGTCGACGTGCCTTCCGGGATTGACGTTGACACCGGGGATGTTGCCGAGACTGCCGTAGAAGCTGTGGTCACCGTCACTTTTATTGCTATGAAGCGCGGTTTGATGACCGGGCGCGGACTTGATTACGTCGGAGATCTGGAATTTGCACCGCTCGGTGCTGATCCGCAGCTGACGGCGCCTGGAGACCTGGTGAACGTGCTGAATTTGCCGGAGCTCCTCGCACAACTCCCCGCGCGCCCACGCAATGCTTATAAAAATCGGTTTGGCCATGTGTTAGTGGTCGGTGGTGACCTGGGAATGGGCGGCGCGCCGTTAATGTCAGCCCTTGCTGCGATGCGAGTTGGTGCGGGATTGGTGAGTGTGGCGACTCACCCTCGGCATGCCTCGGTACTGATGGCGCACCAACCGGAACTCATGATACGTGGCGTTGCTGATCAGCAAGCATTGCGGCCTATGCTTGAGCAGGCTAGCCTCGTTGTACTGGGCCCCGGTATTGGTCAAAGTGCCTGGGGCGAAGCCCTTTTTCAACAAGTATTAGCGACGGATTTACCGATTGTATTGGACGCAGACGGCCTGAACCTTCTTAGCAAAAAACCGGTCCAAAGAGACAACTGGATCTTAACCCCTCATCCCGGTGAGGCAGCAAGAATGTTGAATGTTAAGTCAGTGACTGAAGACAGATTTGAACATGCTGCAGCATTACAAGGTAAGTTTGGTGGTGTTGCGGTCTTAAAGGGAGCCGGCACTCTGGTCGCCTCGGAGACGGGTATTTCGCTATGTCCCTATGGTAATCCTGGTATGTCGACAGCGGGTATGGGTGATGTTCTAAGTGGTGTTATCGGCGGGGTCTGGGCCCAATTCCCGGAAATGGTGCAAGCTGCCAGTCTTGGCGTCGCCTTACATAGCGCCGCGGGCGATCGTGCTGCTAATGCGGGAGAAAGAGGTTTGATGGCGACTGATTTAATTCCCCTGATACGCGATTTACTCAATGGTGTTTGAATATCTGGTTCAGGACGAGACTGGCACATTGTCAGTTGCTGAACGTTTAGGCGAGCTGTTGCAGCATAAAGGTGTTGTTTATTTGAGAGGGACGCTGGGTGCTGGCAAAACGACTTTTAGCCGCGGCATTTTGCGTGTCTATGGTTATCAGGGTGCTGTAAAAAGTCCTACCTTTACGCTTGTAGAGCCGTATGATCTACAACGGGGTCAGGTCTATCATTTTGACCTGTACAGAATTGCCGATCCGGAGGAGCTCGAATATCTGGGTGTGGATGACTACCTTGAGGGCGGGCATCTTTGTTTGATTGAGTGGCCGGAGCGGGGTGATGGTTATTTACCTGCACCGGACCTTGAGGTTGAGTTGGCATTACGCGGCCGAGGCCGCCACATCCGAATAGTGGGTCGTTCGAAACGCGGTAACTCAATCTGCGAACGAATGGCTGAGGCCTTTGGTCAAACAGTAACCAGTGATGATTGTTCAGAAAATAATAAAGTCTAAGAGACTATCTTTCAGCATAACCGGTGTCCGTTTAATGCTGGCGTTGCTGCTGTTCAGTCCGTCCTTCGCCGTCGCGGATTCAACAACGATTGATAGCGTTCGGGTTCGACAATCTCCGGAGCGTACTCGAATCGTCTTCGATGTTAGCCGGCCTGTAGAGCATAAAGTTTTTGCTTTGAACAATCCGCGTCGGCTCGTGATTGATATTCCCAATGCAACGATGAAGGCAAGTTTTTCTGCGCTCGATCTCAGCTCTACTCCGATTGATGCTGTGCGAGCCGCGACTCGAAACGGTAACGACTTGCGGGTGGTATTGGACCTCAATGACAAGGTCAAACCAAGAAGTTTTGTGCTGAATCCGATTCTCCAGTATGGCGATCGCCTGGTGATTGATCTTTACACCGCCGAGCAGCAAGTAGCGCCGGTGGTACAAAGAGCTGATCTGATATCAAAACAAATGCGAGATATCGTGGTGGCGATTGATCCTGGTCACGGTGGCGAGGACCCCGGTGCTGTAGGCAATAAGGGCGAGCTTTACGAAAAGGATGTTGTGTTGGCGATTTCCAAACGTCTGGCCAGACACTTTGAAAATGAACCGGGCTTTAAGCCGTTACTGATCCGTGACGGCGACTATTATGTGGGGTTGCGCAAGCGTACTCAGATTGCACGGGACAATTTAGTTGATGTCTTTTTGTCCATTCATGCGGATGCATTTAAAACACCCAATGCTAGCGGTGCCTCAGTTTTTGCGATTTCCCAGCGCGGAGCGACCAGTGAAACTGCTCGCTGGCTGGCGGAAAAAGAAAATCGCGCGGACCTTATTGGTGGTGTTGGCGGCGTTAGCCTGGACGACAAGGATGATCTGCTGGCGGGTGTCTTGCTTGATTTGTCGATGACAGCAAGCCTGTCTTCGAGCCTAGAGATGGGGGACTCGGTGCTTAAACATATCAAGCCCGTTAATCGCCTGCACAAGAAAAGTGTAGAACAGGCAAGTTTTGCTGTTCTCAAGTCCCCGGACATCCCGTCCCTGTTGATTGAAACGGGTTTTATTTCTAATCCTAGAGAAGCGAGCCGATTAAGCACCGGTGACCACCAGGAAAAAATGGCACGAGCGATTTTCCGCGGCGTTCGCGACTACCTGACGCTGCACCCGCCTACTGGGTCCTATTTGGCCTGGAAAAAACAGGGTGGTCTTACCGATGTCGCGACCTACCGTATTGAAAGTGGTGATACAATATCGGCAATTGCAGTCAAACACCGTGTGTCGTCCGATGCGTTGAAAAAGCTCAACGGCTTGCGCGGTGATTCGATTAGAACCGGCCAGTTTCTCAAAATTCCAGCGAGTAAATGAACTCCCGAATACAACAATTAAACAATAGACTCGCCAATCAAATTGCCGCCGGTGAGGTCGTTGAACGACCTGCGTCGGTTGTCAAAGAACTGGTCGAAAATAGTCTAGATGCAGGCGCCACGACGATTAGTCTGGATCTTGAGCAAGGCGGGACCCGACTCGTTCGCGTAAGAGACGATGGCGTTGGTATTCATCCGGACGATCTAACGCTTTCGCTCAGTCGCCATGCAACCAGCAAAATCCGTGAAATTGATGATCTGGAGGCTGTTGAAACCCTCGGGTTTCGCGGTGAGGCAATCGCTTCGATCGCCTCGGTGAGCAGGCTTGCCATTACCAGTAATATTTCCACCAACCCTGCTGATGGTTATCGAGCCGTCACGCGGGGTGAAAATATGGATGCTGAATTGAGTCCGGCGCCGCATCCTCGCGGGACTACAGTAGAAGTTAAGGACCTGTTCTTTAATACGCCAGCCCGGCGCAAGTTCTTACGTACTGAGAAAACAGAACTACAAAAAATCGAAGATGTTGTGCGGAAAGTGAGTCTGAGCCATCCTGCGGTTTCGCTGACAATCAATCACAATGGAAAGGTGAGTAGGCAGTATCCAGCGGCCGCGTCAGCAGAAGAATTGGATCGCCGAGTCTCTTCTGTATTCGGCAAGGCGTTTGTCGAGAATGCTATCTATGTTGAAAGCGAGAACAACGGGCTTAAGCTTAGTGGCTGGATCGGTTTGCCTAACTATTCTCGAAGTCAGGCTGATCAGCAGTATTTTTATGTTAACGGTCGAATCATAAAAGATAAGGTCGTCACGCATGCGGTGCGGCAAGGTTATCAGGACGTGCTGTATCACGGTCGTCATCCAGTTTATGCGCTATTTCTGACCATCGATCCAAGGCTAGTTGACGTCAATGTGCATCCCACAAAGCATGAGGTTAGGTTTCGAGAGAGCCGGCAGGTCCACGATTTTCTTTTTAGGGCGATTCACCGCTCGCTAGCAGATGTTCGGCCCGTCGCAGAACCACACACATCAGCAGCCGCGACTGGGTTTGGCCTTTCAATACCGACCCAGGGCTCTATTGGTTTTAGCCATAATGGGAGCCTTGGAAGCAACCGTGGTTATGGAGAGAACAGGGGTGCCACACAAATTGGTGAGCAGGCGGCGCTATACGGCAACCTCTTGTCAGGCTCTGCTTTTCCGCCAACAATGCCGCCAGCCTCGGACGATGAGGAGATACCACCGCTGGGATATGCGCTGGCTCAGTTACACGGGATTTATATTCTGGCGCAGAACCAGCACGGTTTGATTGTGGTGGATATGCACGCGGCTCACGAACGCATTACCTATGAGCGCATGAAGAAGGCTAGTGATGACGAGGGTATCAAGATGCAGCCGATGCTCGTGCCCATTGCCATGGCGGTAAGTGAAAAAGAGTGCGATGCGGTCGAGCGATACCAGGCAGAATTACTCGAGCTTGGTATGGATATTCGTTGCTCATCTAACGAATCAATAATGGTGCGAGCAATCCCAGTGATGCTGCGCATTGATGGTTCTGATGCCCTTGTCAGAGACGTGTTGGCCGATCTCGTTGAATATGGTTCCACTGCGAGACTTCAACAGCATCGCGATGAGCTTTTGTCGACAATGGCGTGCCACGGCTCCGTGCGTGCGAATCGTCGACTTTCCATTCCAGAAATGAATGCCTTACTCCGTGATATGGAAGAGACCGAACGAAGCGGGCAGTGTAATCATGGAAGGCCCACCTGGACCCAGCAATCCATCGCCGAGCTAGATAGCCTGTTCCTGCGCGGCCGATAAGATGTCCGGGGCATCAAACAGAGTGCGTGCTGTTTGCGTCATGGGCCCAACCGCAAGCGGTAAGACCGGACTTGCTGTCGAGCTGGCGCAAGATCTTAACGGGGAAATCATCAGTGTTGATTCGGCCCTGGTTTACCGAGGCATGGATATTGGCACTGCTAAACCTTCGCCTACTGAGATGGCCGGTGTTCCTCACCATTTGATCGATACTCGAGATCCTGCCAATGTATATTCCGCAGCTGACTTTCGAGTCGATGCCCTGCATCTTATTGGCGAGATCAGTGCGCGCGGCCATTTACCCATTTTGACCGGCGGAACAATGCTGTACTTCAAAGCGTTGAAACACGGGTTAGCGATTATGCCGCAAGCCAATCAGCAGATTCGGGATGAAATTAGCGAGCGTGGAAAGGCGTTGGGTTGGTCCGTCATACATGATGACCTTGCGCGGGTGGACCCAAAAGCAGCAGAGCGAATTAATCGCAATGACCCGCAACGACTGCAGCGTGCATTGGAAGTCTACTTGATCAGCGGTAAATCCCTTTCCGAATGGCAGAGCGAACCTTTACCAGCCTGTCCTGTCGATCTGATGGAGCTCGCGATCATCCCGCCGAATCGACAAATGCTGCACCAGCGAATTGAAACAAGATTTCGACAGATGCTAGAGCATGGTTTGATCGCAGAGGTCGAAGGACTCTACCATCGCGACGATCTGCATAGCGGCTTACCTGCTATAAAATCAGTAGGTTACAGGCAGGTGTGGGCCTATCTGGATGGTGACATTGACTTTGAAACGATGGTCCAAAAGGCCATTGTGGCTACGCGTCAGTTGGCAAAAAGGCAGTATACGTGGCTGCGTAGTTGGGAAGATCTACGGATAATCGAGGCACCATTGCGGACGGAGGCCTTGAAAATACTAGGGCAAGACAGCATATTAGGCATGTAGGGCCGGATTCGGTCTGGCTTGTCAGAGCCAAATCGATTCATTGCCTGTCGCCGGACATTCAATTTTGTTGTTGGATAGATGGTGTTTTTAGTCGAAGTTTTTGCGACATAGCCCCAGAATTCTGGGTTCAAAGGAGAACACATCATGTCAAAAGGGCAATCTCTACAAGACCCTTTCTTGAATCAATTAAGAAAAGATCGTATTCCCGTCTCCATTTATCTTGTGAGCGGGATCAAGCTGCAAGGGCAGATCGAATCGTTTGACCAGTTCGTGATTTTGTTGCGTAACACCGTCAGCCAGATGATCTACAAATCTGCCATTTCAACCGTTGTGCCGTCCAGAAACGTCAAGATGCCAGCAGTGGTAGGAGACGAGGAGACGGAATAAAGCCGAGTATTCGGCCAGGGTATGTAAATTGTTTTTCGAAAGACCGGAAGCCGGTACTCAAACATTACTCGTTCATGTTGAAAACGATGGCTCAACCGTTGAAGAATTGCGGGAGCTAGCGCTGTCTGCCGGTTTAACGCCCGTTGCTGAAATTACCGCCCGGCGCCGCTCTCCGGATCCCAAGACCTATATTGGGAGTGGTAAGCTAGAGGAAGTGCTTCAGCTGGCCGAGGAACTAGAAGTTGCGTTGATTTTGTTCGATCAAGAATTATCGCCAAGCCAGGAGAGAAATCTGGAAGCCTCGTTCGAACGGCGAGTGCTGGGCAGGACCGGGCTGATTCTGAATATTTTTGCCCAACGTGCTCGTACGCACGAAGGTAAGCTCCAGGTTGAGCTGGCACAGCTCCGGCATGCAACGTCCCGCCTTGTGCGAGGATGGACCCACCTTGACAGACAAGCCGGCGGCTCCGGTCGAGGCGGGGGTTCAGCCATAGGTGTGACGGGCGCAGGTGAAACGCAGTTGGAATCAGACCAGCGGATGATCGGGGCCCGGATCAAAAATTTGAATCAGCGGCTGCAGAAGGTCAAAAAACAGCGAGCGCAGAATCGGCGGGCACGGAAAAAAGCAGACGTGCGAACCATCTCGCTGGTCGGCTATACCAATGCAGGAAAATCCACTCTATTTAATATGGTGTGTGACTCTAATGTCCATGCCGCCGACCAGTTGTTTGCGACGCTTGATCCGACATTGCGTCAGATTGAATTGCCGGTTCTGGGTCAGTCCATTCTGACGGACACAGTTGGGTTTATCCGCAAGTTGCCGCACGGCCTAGTAGATGCTTTTCGTGCGACGCTTGAAGAGGTTCAGCAGGCAGATCTGTTGCTGCATGTCGTTGACGCGTCTGCGAATGATCGCGCGCAACACATGGTAGAAGTGAATACAGTGCTGGAAGAAATTGACGCGCTCGATGTGCCACAGCTAATTGTTTACAACAAGGTCGATTTGTTGGGCGAGGAGCCCCGCATCGATTTGGGTGAAGATGGACTGCCGTGTCGCGTTTGGGTATCGGGTTTGCACGGTACGGGCATGGAATTGCTCCTATCGGCGATCGCCGCTGTTGTTGCGCAGCAAGTGATTGATACCACGTTGCACTTGTCGCCAAGTCAGGGCCAGTTGCGTGCGTTGCTGTTTGCTCACGGCGCAGTCGTGGACGAAACTGTCATCGACGACGGCAGTCTGGACGTACATGTTAGAATAGAACCTCACAGCCTGAAGCGTTTAGCGCAGAAATCAGGCCTCACCATGCAGCAACTCGGCATGGAACAACATTTTGTTGAAGAAGTCTGGCAGCCGAAGTTACGGTGGTCGGCGGCGTATGATTAACGTCCCAAATAGTGGGAAAATAAGGCCTCTTTGCCGTCGGCAAGGAGTATTACCAGTGGAGAAAAGTGAATGGCGTGGAATGAGCCTGGTGGCGGTAATCAGGGGGATAAAGATCCCTGGGGAAATAAAGATGACCAAGGACCGCCTGATCTAGACGAGGCGTTTCGAAAACTGCAAAACAATTTGTCAGAAATGTTTGGCGGTAAGAAATCTTCTGGTTCTGGCGGCGGTGGCGGTTCGGCTCGAGGTTTCAGTGCCGGTATGCTCGGCGCGATTGTCGGCGTATTGATCCTGGGTTGGTTCGTAATGGGCGTTTACACGATCGACCAGCAAGAACGTGGGGTCGTGTTGCGGTTTGGTGAGCAACTGGACGAAGTTATTTTGCCAGGCTTGCACTGGAATCCGCCGTTAATCGATGTTGTGATGAAAGAGAACGTGACACGCGTGCGAGATATTCGAATTGACTCAGACATGCTTACCGAAGACGAGAATATCGTCAAGGTTGTGAATATGACTGTGCAGTATGTCATTAGCGATGTGAAGAAATACCTTCTGCTCGTAAGAAGTCCGGATGTCAGTTTGATCCAAGCCACAGAGAGCGCGCTTCGCCATGAAGTCGGTAGCGCAGAGATGAACGATGTACTCACCGAAGGTCGAGCTGTTTTAGGTACAATGGTTCAGTCTCGGATTCAAGAGTATATGGATCGATACGGTACGGGTATCTCGGTGACGCAAGTTAACATCGATGAGACCTCTCCTCCTGATGCCGTGCGCGCTGCTTTTGATGACGTGATCAAGGCCCGTGAAGACGAGGTCAGATTCCGCAACGAAGCCGATGCCTACGCGAATCAGATTGTTCCAGAGGCTCGTGGTCAAGCGCAACGGCTACTAGAAGAAGCGGAAGGCTATAAACAGCGTGTGATCTCTCAGGCTAGAGGTGAAGCGTCCCGATTTGAACAGATCTACGCCGCCTACAAGGTAGCGCCAGAGGTGACTCGGGAACGAATTTACATCGATACCATGGAATCGGTAATGTCCAACAGCACCAAGGTCATGATCGATGTTGAAGGCGGTAACAATATTTTGTATTTACCACTGGATAAAATCATGGAGAGTCAGGTGGGCGCAGAAAACGGTCGCCAAACCAACTTCGGTGGTAGCAACTCGAGTAGTTTAAGCCAGGACAATGATATTGGCAGCCGTGGTAATACCCGCAGGGAGCGAAACTAATGTCGACTAAAGGTTTAGTGTTAGGTTTTATTGCAGCAGTTGCGCTAGTACTGGGTGCGAACTCAGTGTTTGTTGTCACTGAGCTCGAACGGGCGGTGATGCTGGAGTTTGGTAAAGTCGTGCGTGCCGACATCGAGCCGGGTTTGCATTTCAAGAAACCGTTTATCAACGTCATTCGCAAGTTTGACGGCCGAGTTCTGACGCTTGATGCACCAGCAGAACGATTTTTCACCCTTGAAAAGAAAGCGGTGATTGTCGACTCTTTCGCAAAATTCAAAGTGAATGATGCTCAGTCTTTCTATACCGCAACATCAGGTGATGTCCGTCGAGCTGAGGATCTTCTTCGGCAACGAATCAACAACGGTTTGCGCGACGAGATTGCCAATCGAAGTTTGCACGAAGTGGTTTCTGGAGAGCGCGACGAGTTGATGTCAGTGTTAACCAAGCGCATTGATCGTGTTGCTAGAGCGGAATTCGGTGTCGAGGTTGTGGACGTCCGAGTGAAGAAAATTGACCTCCCGCCAGAGGTGAGTCAATCAGTCTATGCTCGAATGAACACTGAACGAGACATTGAGGCGCGAGAGCATCGAGCGCAGGGCCAAGAACTGGCTGCAGGTGTTCGAGCTGATGCTGCGAAACAGCGAGAGATTATCCTTGCGGAAGCTTATGCCACCGCTGAAGAAATTCGTGGTCAAGGTGATTCCGAGTCTACTCAGATTTACGCTGAAGCCTTCAACAAGGATAAGGAGTTCTACGCCTTCTATCGGAGTATGACTGCCTACCGTAATACTTTTTCGAATAAAGGCGATATCCTACTTATCCAGCCTGATAGCGACTTCTTCAGGTATCTGAATAATAGTCAAGCAGTAGACTAACAGGTTAAACTGCTGACAAAACCGGAGGTGACTCCGGTTTTTTTTTGGGGAGCTTTGAATCGAGTGTGGCAAGATTTAGGTGTAGCCTTATGTCTTGTGCTGGTGATCGAAGGCATTTTGCCGTTCTTGTACCCGCAGAGGTGGAAGGAATGGGTTGTCCTGGCAGCTGAGGCAGATGATCGCACTATGCGAATCGTCGGTCTCGCAAGTATGATTCTAGGTACCGGATTGCTTTACCTGATTCGAGGTTAAGACAAAATTATTTTATGCGAATTGAATTATCATGACTAAGGTCGATCGCTGGCTGTTGCCCGATGGTATTGAGGAACTGTTGCCACCTCAGGCAGCAAAGCTCGAGGCCACCCGACGCCGATTGTTAGATAAATTTGAAACCTGGGGTTACGAGCTTGTCGTGACGCCGATGGTTGAGTTTTTAGACTCTCTGTTAACCGGCACCGGTAGCGATTTAGACCTGAAGACATTCAAGATTACTGATCAGGTGTCCGGCAGATCGATGGGTATTCGCGCTGACATCACGCCGCAGGTTGCCAGGATGGACGCCCATAGTCTGCAGCGTGATGGAGAAAGTCGACTTTGCTATGTCGGCACCGTTTTGCACGCAAAAGCTGACAATATGCTGGCTTCAAGAGCGCCTTTAAGCATTGGTGCAGAACTGTTCGGTGATACTAGCTCCGACGGTGACTTGGAAATAGTCAGCCTCATGCTGGATTCCGTGGCTTCTGTTTCAAACCAGCCGCTCCATGTCGAGTTAGGTGATGTTGGTATATACCGTAGCCTAGTCGCAGACGCAGGGCTCGATCTGGCAGACGAGCAGGCGCTGTTCGACAAGATTCAAGGCAAGGCATTGCCAGACCTGGCAGTGTTGGTTTCCGAACTCAATATCGAAGCCAAACTCGCGGAGCTTTTGCTTGTGCTGCCGACACTGTGTGGCGCTGACTCTGTGATTGAGCAGGGTAAAGCGATATTCAAAGACTATCCTGATGTTCTGCAGCGAATTGAAAACCTCGAGGTGATTGCGAATCGGTTGAGCTCAAGGTTCAAAGATGTGCGATTGAATTTCGACCTAAGTGAATTGCGTGGCTACAACTATCATACGGGGATCGTGTTTGCGACTTATCTGGCGGACTCGGGTGTGCGGGTTGCCAAGGGTGGACGTTACGACGACGTGGGTCGAGTTTTTGGTCGCGCCAGGGGCGCAACGGGTTTCGACATTGATCTAAAGACGTTGGTGCGTGAGAGCGACATCCGGCTCAACGAAAGAGTTATTGTTGAGTCAACCGCGACTGCCGATGAGGCGAGTGATCAATGGCGCGAGATCATTGCCCTTCGAGCGGCGGGTTACACAGTGATAGAAGGCAGTTCGCCAGCAGCGGTCAAACGTCTTGAGCGACAAGATGGTAAATGGCGATTGGTCGACATCCAGAACAACCAACCTAACTAAAAGAGACGTTAATGGGCAGTAATGTTGTAGTGGTCGGCACCCATTGGGGTGATGAAGGTAAAGGTAAGGTCGTTGACTTGTTGACTCGCCGAGCACAAGCGGTTGTGCGGTTCCAAGGTGGTCACAATGCGGGCCATACGCTCGTGGTTAAAGGTGAAAAGACAGTTTTACACCTTATCCCGTCCGGCATATTAAACGAGCATGTGGCCTGCTTGATTGGCAATGGCGTTGTGTTGTCTGTACCAGACCTGTTCATAGAGATCGAAAAACTTGAAGGTGCTGGTATCAACGTTCGAGAGCGCCTGATGGTGAGCAAAAACTGTCCGCTGATTTTGCCGCATCACGTGGCACTCGATGTGATGCGTGAAAATGTTCGTGGTAACCAGAAGATTGGTACGACAGGTCGAGGGATTGGCCCGGCATACGAGGACAAGGTGGCTCGTCGAGGACTTCGCGTCGTTGATCTTTACAACCCTGATCAATTTAAGACGTCTCTGGAAGAAATCATGGACTACCATAATTTTGTCTTGGAGCACTATTTCAAAGCGCCTCGAGTGGGTCTAAACGAAACACTTGACGCTAGTCTGCATTTTGCTGACGAGCTAAAGCCGATGGTCGGCGATGTGGTCAGTCGTTTGGCGGAGCTGCAAAAATCAGGTGCCAACATACTTTTTGAAGGCGCGCAGGGCGCGCTGCTCGATATTGATCAGGGCACCTATCCTTTCGTGACCTCATCGAACACAACTGCCGGTGCGATTAGCAGCGGTTGTGGCGTCGGTCCACGTGATCTGGATTATGTGTTGGGTATTACCAAAGCCTACACAACACGCGTCGGTTCGGGTCCATTTCCGACTGAATTGTTCGATAGCGTTGGTAGTCATCTTGCAAAGGTTGGTAAAGAGTTTGGCGCAACCACTGGTAGGCCTCGACGCTGCGGCTGGTTTGATGCGCATGCACTACGGCGCGTGATTCAGATTAACAGTATTTCTGGCTTGTGTATTACGAAGCTCGACGTCCTGGATGGTTTGGAGACGGTGTCACTTTGTGTCGGCTATGAGGATGAAGACGGTCCAAACCCGATACCTGTTTATGAGCATGTGCCAGGCTGGTCGGAATCTACCGTCGGTGTTCAGAAAATGCAGGACCTGCCCAAAAATGCACTGGCGTATCTCAAAAAGATTGAATCTTCTTGTGACGTCGCGATCGACTTCGTTTCAACGGGTCCTGATCGGGAAGACACAATTCAACTGCGTCATCCCTTTGATGCCCCTGCGGCCTAGTTAGAGCTGTTGGCGTAAATCGTATCCGTTCGAGCGTTGAGGTCAGCGTAAGCAGGAAGTGAGATGGTGATCGTGATGTTAGGAAATATGCCAATCGAATTGACACCAACTGCACCGGTTGTGTCGTTGGCTGCGCCCTGAAAGGCAGCGCCACCGCCTGGTGCGGGGACGCCTGCTGGATCAAAAATGTTGATCCATTCAGATGCATTTACAGGCACTGTAGACGCCTGGTTCAGGGCGTTTTGAATTCGTCCTTTTACAAGCGTGGTGCTGGTGAGTCGCTTGGCTTCCTCATAGTGGGCGAGGACCTTGCTCATATTCGCAGTCCTAATGTAATCCTGGTACGCAGGTAGGGCGACAGCGGCCAGAATACCGATGATGGCGACCACAATCATAAGCTCAATTAGGGTAAAGCCCCTGTTCGATGCGATAATATCTGACATGACTTTCCTTCTAGGTTGCCACTAGTAAAGCAAATGAACTTCAATAAGCCCACCTAATTGTCATATCTATGGCTGATCTAGTTGAGTCTTTTAGACAGGCGTGCCATTTTTGCCGCTGAAGTGTTGAGCGCCTAGTGCCGAGGAGAGGGCTTGACGGTCCGACGTCTCGGGCTCCACGGGCGTTGAAGCATAGCGATTGGGTGGTGCGAGTATGCGATAGAGTGTTTGTCGCGATTCATGTTGGTGCTTTCAGCACAAGCCATGAATTTGTGTTTACCCTGCGGGTAAGCCACAAAACTGGTGCCGAGGAGAGGGCTTGACGGTCCGACGTCTCGGGCTCCACGGGTGTTGAAGCTTAGCGATTGGGTGGTGCGAGTATGCGATGGAGGGTTTGTCGCGATTCATGTTAGTGCTTTCAGCACAAGCCATGAATTTGTGTTTACCCTGCGGGTAAGCCACAAAACTGGTGCCGAGGAGAGGACTTGAACCTCCACGGGGTTGCCCCCACTAGCACCTGAAGCTAGCGTGTCTACCAATTTCACCACCTCGGCAAGAGGGGGAGCGAAGGGTACTAAGGGACCTATCAGCTGTCAACTTCTGCCAGCATCTTAGTTGTTAGAGGATAGCTCTTAAAGGATAACCCCTAAAGGATGGACTTCAAAAAATGGGTTCTGAAAATTAGATCTAACAACATAAAATTCATAAAGTAGATATAACGAAAAGGAAGCAAATTGAAAAAGGATCCGCATGAACAGCGGGAAGCAAAAAAGTACGAGAATCCGATTCCGAGTCGCGAGTTCATTTTGGACTGCCTCGCTAAAATCGGCCGCCCCGCATCGGCTAAGAACATCGCCAATAGTTTGGGTCTTGAAACGCCTTTAGATCGTGATGCGTTGTCGAAGCGCCTTGGTGCAATGGTCAGGGCTGGACAGTTGGTTGTTGATCGACGGAATGTTTATGCGATCGCAAGCAAGCTTGATCTTATTAAAGGTCGAGTCTCGGCACACCCAGATGGCTATGGATTTCTTCTGGTTGAAGATGATGAAGATATCTTTTTCACCTATCGCCAAATGCGCCAGGTGTTCCACGGCGATGTGGTGATGGCCCGTATTCGGAGTAAAAACCGTCAGGGCAAAACAGAAGGAGAAATTGTTGAGGTTGTCGAACGGAATACGCAGCAGCTCGTTGGCAGGTACTACATCGAGAACGATATCAAGTTGCTTGAGCCCCTCAATAAGCGAATCAATCACGAGGTGATTCTTCAGGCCGAGGGTAATGAGAGTTGCTCGCCTGGGCAGATTGTCGTCGCTGAGATTACCCAGCAACCTGGTCCTCGGGGTGTTGTGATGGCGAAGGTTGTAGAAGTATTGGGTGATCATTTGACGCCTGGCATCGAGGTCGATATTGCCCTTCGTAATAATGACATTCCCAGTGAATGGGAAGATGACATCCAGGCGCTTGTCGATGCTATGCCGAGCCAAGTGACTGCGGCAGATAAAAAGGGCCGTTTTGATCTCACTGAATTGCCGTTCGTTACTATCGATGGAGAAGACGCCAGGGATTTTGATGACGCGGTTTATTGCGAGCCAAATGAATCAGGTGGTTGGCGCCTCTATGTTGCGATTGCCGATGTTGCCCACTATGTGAAAACGGCGAGTCCGTTGGATGATGCTGCTCGAGAGCGAGCAACGTCAGTGTATTTTCCTCAGTATGTCGTCCCGATGTTGCCAGAGAAACTATCGAATGGGCTTTGCTCGCTCAAGCCTAAAGTCGAAAGGCTGGTGCTGGTATGTGAGATGACCATTTCAGGCGAGGGACTCGTTACTGGCTTTCAGTTTTATGACGGTGTCATATTCTCGCATGCGCGACTCACATACACCGAGGTTGCGAAAGCGATTCACGGTGACGACAACGAACCTGCTCGCATCGCGATGGGTGATCTAGCCGAGAATATTGATGAGTTAAATTGCCTCTATACGGCCTTGGTTCGCCAACGACAGGTCCGGGGCGCAATTGAATTTGATTCGCCTGAGTTACAGTTTCTGTTCTCCCCTGAAGGTAGAGTTCAATCCATTGTCCCGAGAGCTCGTAACAAGGCGCACCGCATAGTTGAAGAGTGCATGTTGTGTGCAAATGTTTGCGCTGCCAAATTGGTGAATCATCAAGAGCGCCCTGGGCTATTCCGAGTTCATGAGCCACCAACACAGGAAAAGCTGGTGGCGCTTGAGGAGTTTTTGCAAGGCTTCGGTATCCACTTTAAGGCGGGTGACGATATTCAGCCGGCGGATTATCAGCAGATTGTTCGTCAGCTACAGGGTCAAAAAAATGGCCACATATTGCAAATGGCTTTGCTGCGCTCTATGAACCAGGCGGTTTATCAAATAGAGAATAAGGGCCACTTTGGACTAGGCTACGATGAATACACGCATTTCACCTCGCCGATCCGCCGCTATCCAGACTTGCTGACGCATCGTTTGATTAAGTCGGAGATATATTCAGCGACCGATGAGCGGCATACGCTGCGTCTTGGCAGAAAGAAAAAAACCGATTTCTACCCTTATAATATCGCTCAGATGCTTGAGTTAGGTGCGTTTACTTCTTTTGCTGAGCGACGAGCGGACTCTGCCGTCTATGAAGTGCTTGAGTATCTAAAGTGCGACTATATCAGTGATCGCGTAGGCGATATTTTCTCGGGCGTAGTGACTGGCGTGGCGAAGTTTGGCTTGTTTGTGCAGCTCGACGAGAACTACGTGGAAGGTCTTATCCATGTGAGCACGTTGGTCGGAGACTATTATCATTATGATCAGGGGACCCAGGTATTGTCAGGCGAACGTTCTGGCACCACCTATGGCATGGGTGATGTGGTTGAAGCCCAGATAGTTCGTGTCAATGTGGATGAGCGCAAAGTTGATTTTGAGATGGTGGGTCATACGTCACTTGGCACACGTAAAACCAGCCCAAAAAAGCAGCGTGCTAAACCAAAAGGCAGCGCCAGGGCGCCACACAAGCCTAAGTCTCAACACAAGCCCAAATCTGATTCCAAACCTAATTCAAATCAGGGAGCGGACAGTAAGCCCAAATCGAAATCAGCTGGTAGGCGAAGGCGGCGGCGATAGATGGCAACAATATTTGGTATTAATTCCGTGCTCGGGCGTATGCAACAACCCAAGGGCATTAGCCGTTTGTTGTTGCGCGAGGGCGACCTATCCAGCCGGTTGAGCTCAGCGCTAGAGCGGGCTAAGTCGGTTGGTATCCCTTGCAGTCGTCTGTCCGAACAGGCATTCGCTGGCTTGACTCGTGTCAATCACCAGGGCATTGGCCTGGAGGTGGATCATATTCGTTCGCTGGATGAGGCCGCGCTTTACGCCTTGTTGGAAGAGCCGCCCGAACACCTATTGTTTCTTATTCTGGATGGCGTCACAGATCCTAGGAATTTGGGCGCCTGTATTCGTAGTGCGGCAACCCTGGGGGTTCACGGCATCATCCAACCTCGTGACCGCAGCGCTGCGCTGAATGATGCGGCCATCAAGACTGCTAGTGGCGCGGCTTCTGCAGTACCGGTCATCGAAGTGGTGAACCTGGCCCGAACCATGAAAGAGTTGCAGCAAAACGGTGTTTGGATCGTGGGTACGACCCTCGATGCAGATCAGTCATTGTCCCAATTGGATCTAAATGGTCCAGTTGCTCTGGTTCTGGGGTCAGAAGAAAAGGGCATTCGAGCGGGTACAGCGAAGTACTGCGATTTTCTGGCGAGTATTCCAATGATTAATCCTAGCTTTGGTTTCAACGTTTCTGTTGCCGCGGGGATTTGCTTATACGAGGTCTCCAGACAGCGGCAAACCTAACGATTGCAACATTTGCAATGCTTGGGGGCTTTCACTACAATGCGCGTCCCTTAAATCTCCTTGCTTCACCAGATTGCTGGCTTACTGGCACTGGGGGGCATAACCGTAAGGAGTCCTATGAGACATTACGAAATTGTGTTTCTGGTACACCCTGATCAAAGCGAACAGGTGCCAGGAATGATTGAACGCTATTCTACGTTGATTACTGAAGGCGACGGCAAAGTCCATCGTGTTGAAGACTGGGGTCGGCATCAGCTGAATTACCCGATCAACAAGATCCATAAAGCGCATTACGCATTGCTTAACATTGAATGTACGCAGGACGTTCTCGTTGAAATCGAGACTGCCTTCCGCTTCAATGATGCAGTTATCCGTAATCTGATTCTGAGCCGTAAAGGTCCAGAAACAGGTGATTCACCTATCATGAAGGTGGAACGAGAAAGTCGCGAAAAGAAAGAGCGAGACGATGCTCCCCCGCGAACTGAAACTGAAAGCAAAGATGATTCTGAGACCAAATCAGAAGAAACGCCAGCAGCCGAAGCGTAGGAGAAACTCATGTCACGATTCTATCGAAGAAGAAAATATTGCCGGTTCACTGCTGAAGGTGTTACCGAGATTGATTACAAAGATATTGAAGTGCTCAAGCAGTACGTTTCGGAAACGGGCAAAATTGTCCCTAGCCGAATTACAGGCACCAAGGCCAAGTATCAGCGTCAGCTCGCTAAAGCTATTAAGCGAGCTCGCTATTTGGCGCTGTTGCCTTATACCGACGGCCATAAATAGATTCTGAGGTAATATGCGGGCCGTTGCTGAGTTTGTAATGCGTGGCCGGACGCAGGCGATAGGTGTATCGGTTGTGAGCGCTGCTCTGCCTTTTTTGCAGTGGCTCTCAACAGCAACCGTCAGCCTCGTCGTTCTGAGGCACGGGCTTACAGAAGGCGCAATGGTGCTGATGTGGGCTTGTTTGCCAATGTTGGGTTTGCTGTTCCTGCTAGGCGACTTGACTCCTGTCATCTTGTTGTTTGGCACGGTTGCCCTGGCGTATACGCTGAGAACAACTGTCTCCTGGGAGATGACCCTGCTGGCCGCTGTCGCGTTGGCCAGCATCGGTGTTCTGCTATTTGAGTTCGCCACGGGTGGTGTCGTCGACCAGGTAGTTAGTGCGTATCGGGAGTTTATGCTGGATGTGCAATCCCGAGCTGCGACACCTGAACAGGCGCAGGCGCTAACAGTGCCCGCGGTGGAAGTGACAAGGCGATTGTTGCTGGGCTACTTCGCCATGGGATATGCCATGAGCATGTTGGCATTTTTGGTATTGGCGCGATGGTGGCAAAGTCTGCTGTATAACCCCGGTGGGTTTCAGCAAGAATTTCATCAGGTTCGTTTGTCCCCAATGGTGGCGGCGGGTCTGGTATTACTGGTGCTGGGGTGTTTCAGCGTCGAGGTATTGAACCGCTGGGTACAGGTCCTAACGGTCCCTCTAATGTTTGCGGGGCTAAGCTTTGTACACTGGTTCATTAAGGAAAAACAACTATCAAACAGTTGGCTAGTGAGCTTTTACTTTCTAGCCTTGCTGTTGCAACTGTTTCCGGTGTTGGCATTTTTGGCGCTGATGGACAGCTGGTTTAATTTGAGAAATAAGATACGAACTAACGAGGTGTAAACGATGGAAGTAATACTTCTGGAAAATATTGCCAACCTGGGTGAGCTTGGCGAGAAGGTATCCGTCAAGTCTGGCTACGGGCGCAATTTTCTAATACCACAGCGAAAAGCTGTGCCGGCGACCAAGCAAAACCTGATTGATTTTGAAGCCCGACGCGCTGAACTCCAGCAACTGGCAGACGAAAAGCTCGGTGTTGCCCTGGCCCGTGCAGAAAAAGTGAATGCATTAAGCATTACACTGACAACTAAAGCAGGCGATGAAGGCAAGCTGTTTGGCTCTATAACAGTGCGTGATATTGCTGATGCAGCAGTTTCCCGTGGTGTCGACATCGAGAAGACCGAAATCCAAATGCCTGACGGTCCTCTGAGGCAGTTGGGCGAGTACGTCATCGCTGTTCAGCTTCACTCTGAGGTCACGGCGGAACTGAAAGTCGGCGTCATCGCCGAAACCTAAGCCTAAGAAGCCTATGGTCGGCAAGCTCAAATGCCCAGGGTTTAGCCGATTTCAAAAAGTGACGGAAGACACCCCGTCGCTTTTTTGTTTCCTTTTATTTTGCCTTTTACATTTATACACACCTTATCCCATGACAGACGGGAAGGTGGGGTGTAACCTTTTCCCTGTTTCGTGACTTCGAGTATTCGCTTGGCGTTTGACAACGACGACAATCAAACTGCGTCCCTGAAGATTCCGCCTCATTCAATTGAAGCGGAGCGATCTGTGCTTGGTGGACTGATGCTGGACGATCAGGCCTGGGATCGAGTTGCCGGAGTCGTGACAGCGGAAGATTTTTATCGAAACGACCATCGAATTATTTTCCGTTGCATGGCTGATCTGGCTGAGCGAAATAAGCCGCTGGATGTCATCACCATTTCCGAAACCCTTGATGGTGTAAACGAGCTAGATAATGTCGGTGGTGTTGCCTATATTTCCGATCTAGCCAACAGTACGCCCACTGCCTCTAACATTGGCGCCTATTCCGAGATTGTTTCAGAACGCGCGACGATTCGAAATTTAATTTCCGTTGCCCATGAAATTGCTGAAAGCGGTTTTAATCCCGATGGTCGTACCAGCGCAGCTCTGATCGATATGGCGGAATCCAAGGTCTTTAAGATCGGCGACAACCGCCCAAGTCGTGGCGGACCACAAACCATTCGCCCGCTATTGACGAAAGCGGTCGAACGGATTGATGAGCTGTTCCAGACCAAGGGCGCGCTGACAGGTTTGAGCACGGGCTTTCGCGAAATTGATGAAATGACTATGGGACTGCAAAAAGGCGATATGGTTGTGGTTGCTGGGCGACCTTCAATGGGCAAGACTTCGTTTGCGATGAATATTGCTGAAAATGCTGTACTAGCGGGTGATAAGCCGGTCCTGGTTTTTAGTATGGAAATGCCTGCAGATTCTCTAATATTGCGGATGCTGTCTTCTCTCGGTCGAATTGATCAGAGCAAAATCCGTAGTGGCCAACTGGGCGATGATGATTGGCCTCGATTAACGTCTGCGGTCACGTTATTGAACGATAAGCAGCTGCTTGTGGATGATACAGCGTCACTCAGCCCGACAGAGATTCGTTCTCGCTGTCGCCGAGTAGTCCGAGAGCATGGTGCGCTGGGACTTATCGTTGTCGACTATATTCAACTGATGCAGGTCACTGGTGGGTCAGAAAATCGTGCAACAGAAATCTCTGAAATCAGTCGTTCATTAAAAGGTATCGCAAAAGAATTTGAATGTCCGATCATCGCCTTATCCCAGCTGAATCGAAGTTTGGAGCAGCGACCCGACAAGCGTCCGATCATGTCGGATCTACGTGAGTCTGGTGCAATCGAGCAGGATGCCGACCTGATCATGGCAATCTATCGTGATGAGGTTTATCACGATGATGCAGAAAAAGGCGTAGCCGAAGTGATTATCCTCAAACAACGAAATGGCCCTATTGGTCGTCGTAAACTTGCGTTTATTGGCCAGTACACCAAGTTTGAAGATCTCGCAATCGGCTATGGCGAATACGACTACGAGTAGCGATTCGCAATGACTGCAAATCATCCTGTTGCAAGAATCCATTTGAATCATATTCAAGCTAACTTCGAGCGTGTAAAACAACTAGCGCCCGGTACGCGATTGATGGCGGTGATCAAAGCCAATGCCTATGGGCACGGCGTGGACCAGGTCGCGGAACAACTAAAAAGTGCCGACGCTTACGCTGTCGCTCGTGTGGAAGAGGCGATCCAGCTGCGATCGTCTCAACCTAACAAATCTATTGTGGTACTAGAGGGCTATCTAGATAGCGCGGAAGCTGCTGCCTGTCATGAGCATCAATTAACCCCTGTACTGCATAGCGACTACCAATTGTCGTTATTGTCCGATGGCTTGCCTGTCTGGATTAAATTTAATACGGGAATGTTCAGGCTCGGTTTTGAACCCGGCTTGGCTGGCAGCCTTGCTGAAAAAATTAGGCCTCATGATCTACAAGGCATCATGAGCCACCTTGCCAATGCCGACGACCCCGATCATGAATTGAACCAGCGCCAGATATCATTATTTGCGGAGTGTGCGAATGCGTTTCCGAATGCCGCCAGGTGTTTCGGGAACTCTGGTGCCGTTATTGGGATCCCCGACAGCATTGCCGATTGGGCGCGACCCGGGCTCATGCTCTACGGCGGCGCGCCAGCAGGTGATCCTCTCCCGGAACTCCTCCCCGGCATGACGCTATCGGCGCCGGTGATTGCCATCAATGAAATGCAAGCGGGCGACGCCGTCGGCTATGGCAGCTTATGGGAAGCAAAACGCCCCAGTCGTGTTGCCGTCATTGCCCTGGGTTATGCCGATGGCTATCCCAGAGAGATGCCAGAAAATACACCGGTTCTTATTAATGGCCAGCGCCGCTCTCTGATTGGTCGCGTATCGATGGACATGTGTACGGTATTGTTGGAGGCTGGAGATATCGTTCAGCCGGGCGATCATGGGGTGTTCTGGGGTAAAAATTTACCCATTGATGAGGTCGCGGCCGCTGCGGGTACGATTAGTTATACCCTGATGACAGGACTCGGCCAGCGTGTGGTTCGTGCTTATGGATAAGCGATGATAAGAACTGATGAGAGATGGTGACAGTTGATGAGTACAAATAATGCAACCAGAGAGTAGTGCTTGGCTAAAACGAAAACAGTATATGTGTGCAGTGATTGCGGGTCGGAGTTTGCCAAGTGGCAGGGCCAATGCAACGACTGCAAAGCATGGAATACACTGACTCGATTGAGTGTCGACAGCGCTCAGGGTGCGACACGCCGAAAAGGTTTTGCCGGCCAACTGGCATCTGCCCAGACCTTGTCCGAAGTTTCTGCCACTGATGTCCCTCGTTTACAAACAACCATGGTCGAGTTTGATCGCGTTTTGGGTGGTGGTCTGGTGCCAGGCTCCGCCGTGTTGATTAGCGGCAACCCAGGTGCCGGCAAAAGCACCTTGTTAATTCAGCTTATGTGTCAACTTGCTGCCTCACATTCAGCGCTCTATGTGACCGGAGAAGAGAGCCTGGCGCAAATTGCGATGCGAGCGCGTCGGTTGCAGTTACCATTAGATGAACTCAAGGTCATGGCGCAAACCAGTGTGGATACCATCCTGAATGTCTGGGATGAAATGAAACCCAAACTCATCGTGATTGATTCTATTCAGGTCATGCATCTAGAAAATGTTGATTCAGCCCCGGGTGGCGTTACACAAGTTCGCGAAAGTGCGGCTGTTCTAATTCAGCACGCCAAGAAAACCGATACCATTCTACTGCTGGTGGGCCATGTTACCAAAGAAGGTAATCTTGCCGGGCCGCGAGTGCTTGAGCATATGATCGACTGTTTCATTATGTTAGATGGCGAGCAAGATGCTCGCTATCGAACACTACGCAGTAGTAAGAATCGATTTGGTGCCGTCAATGAGTTGGGTATATTCGCGATGACTGAAAAGGGTTTGATAGAAGTGTCTAATCCATCCGCAATTTTTCTATCGCGCACTGAGGAGCCGACGCCCGGTTCAATTGTCATGGTGGTTTGGGAAGGTACCCGTCCATTGTTGGTAGAAGCTCAAGCGCTGGTCGATGCGAGTGGGTTTGGTAATCCCCGGCGGGTAGCCGTTGGGTTTGAGCAAAATAGATTGGCGATGCTGCTCGCGGTTCTTCATCGCCATGGTGGATTGCAGGTGGGTGATCAGGATGTGTTTGTGAATGCTGTTGGCGGTATCAAGGTTGCAGAAACCAGCAGTGATCTGGCGTTATTGATGGCAGTGGTTTCAAGTTTCCGTAATCGTGCGTTGCCTCAAGACATTATTTGTTTTGGTGAAGTTGGCTTGTCAGGGGAGATTCGTCCGGTCCCGAATGGTCAGGAACGTATCCGAGAAGCCGTGAAGCACGGATTTACCAGAGCGATTGTGCCGAAAGGCAATCTACCAAAAAAGGCTATAGACGGCATGAACGTCATTGGTGTGAGCCGACTCAGCCAGGCACTCGATGCGATAGCCGATCTCTAATAACCACTTTCCAGGTCCACTTTAAAAAGTAATGCTTCTCCGTCTTCATAGCGGCTCAGGTTGTCGCGGAATATTTTTGCGACATCGGCTGGAAAGCTTGGCGCTGAAATATGCGGCGTGATTGTCAGGTTGGACAGTTGCCAGAGTGGGCTGCTAGAAGGTACGGGTTCACTCTCAAAAACGTCAATAATGGCGCAACGAATCTGTTCGGTAGACAAGGCTTCAATCAGCGCTGATTCAACGACACTACTACCGCGACCCACGTTGATAAACATGGCGTTGTCTTTCATTGCTGAAAAACAACTTGCGTCTATCACGCCAGCCGTCTGGTTTGTGTGTGGCAGACAGCAAACAATATAGTCTGCGGTGCCAAGCGCGCGCAGAATATTGGTTTCTATGGCGTCGAAATCTGCACTCGGTATTCCCTGACGATTCACACCGATAGTCCTCATGCCAAACTGTCTGGCGGTTTTCGACAGGTGCGCGCCTATGCTGCCAGTGCCGAGAATGGCTAACGACTTGCCCGTGAGAGTGCTGGGTATCTTCTTGTCGTCCCACTGATGCTGTTCCTGCAGCTTCCGAAAATGATCAATGCTGCGTAAGTCACTGAGTATGTAGGCAAACACATATTCTGACATCAGCGGCTCGAATATGCCTTTCAAGCCGGTTACTTGAATACCACCGAGTATTTTCACTGTCGGGACTAGAGATTCAACGCCAGCCCAGGTCGATTGGATCCAGCCAGGTCTTGCGCCAGATTCCAATGCGCTTGCGGCAAGTGCAGGTGCAGCGAGCAGTATGTCGCAATCCGGGTTGCCCGGCAGTTCAGTACTGAACTGGAGAGTGTGACCGGCACAAGTCAAAAGTTGCCGATACTCATTGGCCCACTCATCTACTATGAGTATGTGAATGTTTCTAGCCTTGTCTGGTCTTTTATAATCGGGTTCACAATCGTTGTTTCACGAGACGAGCTTTTTGTAATGAACTCGAGTGGGCGTTTGCCCTCTCTCGCCAACTCGCTTCCGGTAGTCTTCTTCGTATTCACTATAATTACCGTCGAACCAGGTCACTTGGCTGTCGCCTTCGAAAGCGAGCATGTGGGTTGCGATCCGATCCAAAAACCAGCGGTCGTGAGAGATCACCATAATGGTGCCGGGAAAGGCTTCAATCGCATCCTCTAATGCGCGCAGAGTTTCAACATCAAGATCGTTGGTGGGCTCGTCAAGTAGGAGTACGTTCGCACCTTTTTTGAGTAGTTTGGCAAGGTGCACGCGGTTACGCTCGCCACCGGATAAGTCACGTACCATTTTTTGTTGATCCGACCCTTTGAAGTTGAAGCGACTCACATAGGATCGTGATTGCGTTTGGTAGCGACCAATTTCTAGTATCTCGTTCCCTTCTGATATTTCTTCCCAAACGTTCTTGTCGTCAGAAAGCGATTCGCGACTTTGGTCAACATAGCCTAGCTCAACAGTCTCGCCGACGCGCAAGTTACCTTTGTCTGGCTGCTCTTCACCGCAAATCATGCGGAACAAAGTCGACTTACCAGCCCCATTGCCGCCGATAATGCCAACAATTGCACCCCTGGGTACTGAAAAGCTCAAGTCTTCGATCAACAGCTCATCGCCAAAGCTTTTCTGCAAGTGCTCGACTTCGAGTACCACGTCGCCAAGCCTTGGACCGGGTGGGATGTAGAGTTCTAGGGTTTCATTGCGAGTTTGGAATTCCTGCGAGCTCAATTCCTCGAAGCGAGCCAGGCGTGCTTTGTTTTTAGCGTGTCTGGCTTTTGGTTGAGTCTTAACCCATTCCAGTTCAGTCCTAATTGAGCGCTGCCGAGATACTTCGCGCTTTTCTTCAACCTGAAGGCGTTTGTTCTTGGCGTCTAACCAATCAGAGTAGTTGCCTTCATAGGGAATACCGTAGCCGCGGTCCAGCTCTAAAATCCATCCCGCGGCATTGTCGAGGAAGTAGCGATCGTGGGTAATTGCGACCACAGTGCCGGGAAAGTCTTTTAGATATCGTTCTAACCAACCAACACTCTCGGCGTCCAAATGGTTAGTCGGTTCATCTAACAACAGCATATCAGGATTGCTGAGTAGCAGCCGGCACAGAGCGACCCGGCGCCGTTCACCGCCCGAAAGTTTCGTGACATCGGCATCCCAGGCCGGGAGACGTAATGCGTCGGCTGCGACCTCTAGCTTGCGGTCTAGGTCCCAACCATCCATCGAGTCAATTTTGAGCTGTAGTTCACCCTGTTTCGCTAACAAATCGTTCATCTCGTCGTCGGACATGGGTTCCGCGAACCGGTCACTGATGGCGTTAAATTCTGTCAGGGCATCTGATAGCTCACGAACCCCATCCTCGACATTGCCCCGAACATCTTTATCTGGGTCTAGCTCCGGTTCCTGGGATAGGTAGCCGACGTTCAAATCAGGCTGTGGTCTGGCTTCACCGAGATAGTCTTTATCAACGCCGGCCATGATTCGAAGCAGTGTGGATTTGCCCGCGCCATTCAGGCCAAGTACACCGATTTTTGCTCCTGGGAAAAAGGACAGAGAGATGTCTTTGAGGATCACTCGATTGGGCGGGACGACTTTGCCAACCTGAGACATTGTATAAACGTATTGCGCCATGGGAGACCTGGGAGAATGAACAAGGAACGCAGTCTATCAAAGCGCCCGCAGAAAATAACGGCCCACCTGGCTTGGCAATAGAGTAAAATGCAGCGCGTGTTAAACCAATGAGAATAAAGTGCACTGTCCCTTCTGCAGCCACGGTGAAACAAAAGTTATCGACTCTCGATTAGTTGCGGATGGCGATCAGGTGCGTCGGCGGCGTGAATGTCAGGAATGTGGAGAGCGGTTCACGACCTTTGAGTCAGCAGAATTGGTTCTCCCCAGGGTCATAAAATCCAATGGCAATCGTCAGCCCTTTGATGAGGAGAAGTTGAGAAGTGGCATTCTTCGCGCGCTGGAGAAACGGCCGGTGAGTCTCGAGACCGTTGAGACAACTATCAACCAGATTAAGCATAAATTGCGAGCGACCGGCGAGCGTGAACTTAAGACTCGAGATGTTGGTGAACTTGTGATGGAAGAACTGCGGAAACTGGATGATGTCGCCTATGTCCGGTTTGCCTCGGTTTATAGGAGCTTTCAGGACGTGGATGAGTTTCGGGAAGAAATTGACCGCCTGAAAGATGGGACCTGAGATTCATGACTGACAATGATGAGCCTCAACATGAAACCTATATGGCGCTTGCGATCCGTGAGGCAGAGCGTGGTTTGTATACAGCGAGGCCGAATCCGCGAGTGGGTTGCGTGCTGGTCAGAGACAGTGCCATTCTGGGCAAGGGCTTTCATTTACAAACCGGCGCAGGCCATGCGGAAGTCAATGCCATAAAGGCTGCTAGTGGCGATATAGCTGGCGCCACCGCCTACGTCACACTTGAACCCTGCAGCTTTGTCGGTAGAACGCCGTCATGCGCTGAAACCCTAATTGAGCAAGGTATCAAAAGGGTGGTATTTGCTTCTGAAGACCCTCATCCAGGTAATCGTGGCAAAGGTTTGGGCAAACTAAAGGCGGCAGGAATTGAAGTGATCGGTCCCGTTTTAGAATCATCCGCGATTTTGTTGAATCCAGGCCACTTCAAGAAATATCAAAATAATTTGCCTTACGTTCGACTCAAACTGGCACAGTCGCTGGATGGGCGAACGGCGCTTGCTAATGGTACCAGCCGGTGGATCACAGGAATCGAAGCACGACGCGATGTGCAAAAGCTGAGAGCAAGAAGCTGTGCGATCGTGACGGGTGTGGATACGGTGATTGCTGATAACCCTGGCCTCAACGTGCGTGCAGAAGATTTAAGCAGTGAGTATGCGATGTTGGCAGGACAAATACGGCGACCTATCGTCGTGCTGGACTCGACGGGAAGGATGCCAGCCAGCGCAAAACTCGTTTCGGACCCTAACTTGATTGTGGCGTCGCTCAATCAGCGAGCTGATCTTGACGTGCAGCAAAGCATCATCGAGCCGGACGATAAAGGTCAAATAGACCTGCGGCAGCTGTTACAATTTCTGGTTCAGGAAGAAGACTGCAGTGAAATTTTGTTTGAATGTGGTGCGACGCTCGCGGGCAGCCTGATCCAAAGCGGCTTACTCGACGAGCTTGTGCTGTATATTGCGCCTAAACTGATGGGCAGTAGTGCGAGGGGGCTAGTTCAGCTGGATGAACTGCTGGATATGGGCGACGCGCCAACCTTCTCCATCACAGAAAGCCGCCAAATTGGCGACGACCTGCGACTCACTTTACAAAACAAAAAACTATAGGAAACGAAATGAAAACTATCGAAGGCGACTTTTCTGCCGTCACCGCCAAATTCGGTATCGTCGTGGCGCGCTTTAATGGCTTTGTTGTTGAAGAGCTTGTGGGCGGAGCAGTTGACGCACTCAGACGGCACGGAGTGAACGAAGCGAACATCACGATCATCCGTGTTCCCGGTGCTTATGAAATGCCTTTAGCGACGAAGAAAGCGGTGGAAACTGGCGATTACGACGCCATCATTGCACTCGGTGCGGTGATTCGCGGCGGTACACCGCATTTTGACTACGTGGCTGGCGAATGCGCCAGTGGTCTTGCGAAGGTCTCGCTGGACAGCGGGGTACCCGTAGCCTTTGGTGTTCTGACAACCGATACCATTGAGCAGGCCATTGAACGTTCTGGCACCAAGGCAGGAAACAAAGGTGCAGATGCGGCGATGTCGGCGCTTGAGATGGTCAGCCTGTTGCGCAATTTATGAAAAAGCCTTCACCAGCTTCTCGAAGCAAAGCGAGACGATTTGTCTTGCAGGCGCTTTATCAAATGCACATGAGCGGCACTTCCGCCGTAGATGTGTTCGCCCAGTTTCAGCAATCCCATGATATGAAACGGGTTGATACGGAATATCTGCGGGGTTTGTTGATTGGTATCGATACTCATCGCGTCGAGTTGCTGGCGCTGATTGAGCCGAAGCTCGAGCGAAAAGTAAAAGAGCTGGATCCGATTGAAACGGCGGCGCTGTTAATAGGTGCCTACGAGTTGCAGCACAAAATTGAGCTGCCCTACCGGGTCGCGATAAATGAGGGCGTGGAATTGGCCAAACAGTTTGGTGCCACTGAGAGTCATAGGCTAGTCAATTCTGTACTGGATGCTCTTGCTAGAGAGTTACGGGAACCCGAGTATCGAGCAAAGGCGAGATAGCTTAATGGATGAGTTCGACATCATTCGGCGCTATTTCTTGAATGCCTTGATGCCGGAGTACGTCAGCACGGGCCCTGGCGATGACTGCGCTGTGTTGACGGTCCCTACCGATCATTCCTTATGCGTATCGACCGATACTCTGATATCCGGCACTCATTTTCCACACAGTGCTAGTCCTGTCGTGGTTGCGAACCGCGCTTTTGGAGCGAACTTTAGCGACCTCGCTGCTATGGGCGCGAGCCCTTATGGGATCACTCTGGCGCTCACGTTGCCATCTGGTGATGAAACCTGGCTAGATCAATTCTCTGTTGCTTCTCAGGCTCAAGCTGATGCGCACCAATGTCCTGTTGTTGGCGGAAACCTGGCCAAGGGTGACCTTTCCATTACGCTGACCGTGATGGGTACGGTGCCAAATGGCTCGGCGATACTCCGCTCGGGTGCCAGCCAAGGCGATGATGTTTATGTATCAGGTTTTCTCGGCGATGCTGCTGGCGCTGTTCGGCAACTCGGCAGCTTTAATGCTAATGCCCAGCTGCTGAGTAGGTACGAATCGCCGGTGCCCAGGTTAGCGTTGGGCATCGCGTTGCGTGGTATTGCCAGCGCGGCGATCGACATCTCCGATGGTTTCCTGGCCGACCTTAGCCACCTCTTGACGAGCAGTAGGGTCGGTGCGGTTATTGATCTCAATCATTTGCCTTTATCGTTAAGTCTAGTGGAAGCATTTGATAAGCCGGCCGCAATTGATCTCGCGCTACGCGGTGGGGATGACTATGAGCTCTGTTTTTCAGCTCACCCTGATCATCGTCAGGCTATAGCTGAACTTGCTGAAGTCCAGGGTCTCAGGCTATCGCGGCTTGGAGAAATTGTTAGTGGGGCGCCGGTTGTTGTGAATAAGGCCAGCGGGCGTGAGCTTGATACTCTGGGATATAGGCATTTTTCATGAGCCGGGCAAGAAAGACATTCTCCCATCCCTTATATTTTTTAGCCCTGGGTTTTGGCTCGGGCCTATCTCGTTGGATGCCGGGTACTGCGGGCACGCTTATGGCGGTGCCTCTATATCTATTATTTCAACCATTGGGGTTCTGGTGGCATCTGGGCATTATTGGCGTCACGCTAGCGTCTGGCATCTATATTTGTGACTGGGTGGCAAAGGATATGGAGATCAAGGATCCTGGCTGCATCGTCTGGGATGAGTTTGTTGGGCTCTGGATCACGCTCGTTCTCTGCCCACCCGGTTGGTATTGGCTGGTGCTCGGCATACTGCTGTTTCGCTTCTTTGATATCCTCAAGCCCTTTCCAGTGAATTGGCTAGACCGAAACCTACAAGGTGGTTTTGGTATTATGATAGACGATGTTGCTGCCGGCCTTTATAGCCTCGTCTGTTTACAACTAGCCTATTATGGCAGTGCGCTTGTGATGCGATTGGTGTGAAGCATGAAAATCAGGTTTTTATTATTGTCCTGTTTGCTGTGTCTGTGTAGTCGGGGACTGGCGCAAGAACTAGAGATTGACGTGGTCGGCCTCTTTAAGAATGCCGCTATGCTGAAAATTGGCGGTAAAGAGCAACTGCTAAAAGCTGGCGACCGTTCACTTGAGGGTGTGTTGCTGGTGAGTGCCGACAGTAAGGGGGCCGTAATAGAAGTGAATGGAGAGTCCATGGACCTCGACTTGAGTAGCCATATTTCGACTTCCTTCAAACGTCCAGCAGAAACATCGGTCTCCATTTTACGAAATGGCACCGGGCAGTACTTGACCCGGGGTACTATCAATGGCCAATCGGTGCAGTTTTTGGTCGATACCGGAGCGAATATTGTTGCGTTAAATTCACCGATAGCAGCGAGCCTAGGCCTGGATGCGAGTCAGGGTAGGCGCGTCAACGTCAGTACCGCTGGTGGTGTTACCGAATCCCGGCTCATCACCCTCGATGTCATACAGATAGGCAATATTAAAGTCAGCAATGTGCGAGCCGCTGTGATCGTCGGTAACTATCCAGAAGATATCCTGCTGGGCATGACTTTCCTGCAACACGTCAATATCTCCGAGACGGGTGGTGTCATGCAATTAAAGGGCAAGTTTTAGCCCTCTTAACTTTTTTCTTTAGCAAGCAGATCTTTGTGTCCGGACCCTGATAAAATCAGCCGGTTAGGAGAGAATCAATTTGACTGCCATCTACATCGCATCATCGCGCCTGCCCACGCCTTTTGGGGACTTCATGCTACACGGCTTTGAGGATTCGGAAACGGGTCAGGAGCATGTGGCCATTACGCTGGGCGACGTCACAGACGGGCAGCCGGTGCTGTGCCGTGTTCATTCCGAATGTCTTACAGGAGACGCATTGTTTAGCATGCGTTGTGATTGCGGTTCGCAACTGCAAACCGCGCTGCAGAGAATCTCTGAAGCTGGTCGAGGTATGATTTTCTACTTGCGTCAAGAAGGGCGAGGCATAGGGTTGATCAATAAGATTCGCGCCTATGAGCTTCAGGATCAAGGAGCCGATACCGTCGAGGCGAACGAGCGTCTTGGTTTTGATGCGGATCTTCGCGACTACACAATCTGCAAGGTCATGTTCGCCCACTTTCAGATCACCCAGATTCATCTGATGACCAATAATCCGGTAAAAATAACAGCGCTAACCAAGCTTGGGATTGAAGTATTGGCTCGGCAGTCGTTACAGACCGGACACAACGATCACAACGCCCGGTATCTCGCGACTAAAGCAGGCAAGCTAGGCCACCTGCTCGACGACTAGTTCCGATAAGCTCAGTTCAGATAAATTAAGAGCGTCTGAGAGCGAGTTTGATACTGCCTTGCTTTAGGCGTGCCTCGATCGCTGCCAGAATACCCGCTTCATCCAATCCTGATACCGCCAGCATATTGGCCGGTTTATCTTGAAGGACAAAGCGATCCGGTGTTCCCAGGTTCAGAACCGGAATCGCGATGGCAGCAGCCATTAGATACTCGTTTACTGCTGACCCTGCTCCGCCCTTAATAGAGTTCTCTTCAAGCGTGACGATCAGTTGATGGTGCATGCTCAGATCATGGATAAGAGCTTCATCTAGAGGCTTGATAAATCGCATGTCCACCACGGTAGCATTGAGTTGTTCGCCGACCGCCATTCCAGGTCCAACCATCGAGCCAAAAGCCAGGATGGCAATATCCTGACCATTTCGTAGCGTCCGTGCCTTGCCTATCTCGATCGTGCTCAGGTCTTCAGTGATATTGGCGCCCGGGCCTTTGCCTCTTGGATAGCGAATCGCAGCGGGCCCTTTGTGCTCAAAGCCCGTTGATAACATCAGTCGGGTCTCGTTCTCATCGGATGGCGCCATGAAAATAAGGTTAGGGATGCAGCGTAGAAAAGAAATGTCGAACACACCGGAATGCGTCGGGCCATCCTCTAGTAGACCGGCGCGGTCAATTGCAAACGTCACATCAAGGTTCTGAATCGCGACATCATGAATCAATTGGTCGTAAGCTCTTTGCAGGAACGTCGAGTAGATCGCGACGACGGGTTTTGCCCCTTCACAGGCAAGACCTGCTGCTAATGCGACGGCATGTTGTTCAGCAATAGCGACGTCGTAGTAGCGATCTGGGTATTCTGTGGCAAAAGCGATCAGATCTGAGCCTTCTTTCATTGCCGGTGTGATACCGATCAATGCAGGGTCTTTTGCTGCCATATCGCACAGCCATTGGCCAAATACGTTCGAATAACTGAGCAAATTGTGGGAAGGGTCGGCGCGCTTATCGGATTCAATTTTCGTCAGCGAATGTGAGCCGTCGGCTGAATCTTCTGCTGGGAGATAGCCCTTGCCCTTTTGGGTCACCAGATGCAGAAACTGAGGTCCCTTCAAATCCTTGATGTTCTCGAGGGTAGAAATAAGCCCAGGCAGGTCATGGCCATCCATTGGGCCTATATAGTTAAAGCCTAACTCTTCGAAGAGGGTCCCCGGAACCACCATACCCTTCATATGTTCTTCGGTGCGGCGTGCGAACTCCCAGGCTTTTGGAATGCGGCTAAGGATCTTCTTGCTGCCTTCGCGCATGGATAAGTAAAGTCGCGAGCTTAATATTCTCGCGAAGTATCTGGCCAGGCCACCAACGTTACGAGAGATTGACATGGCATTATCATTCAAGATCACGAGTAGGTTGGCTTCGGTGTCTGCAGCGTGATTGAGTGCTTCAAATGCGAGCCCGGCTGTCATTGCGCCATCACCAATCACTGCGACGGTGCGTTGCTGCTGATTTCGCATGCCTGCGGCGATCGCCATACCCAATGCGGCGCTAATGGACGTTGAAGAGTGCCCGACGCCGAAAGTATCGTATTGACTCTCTTCTCGTGATGGAAACGGCGCGATGCCTGCTGGCTGGCGCAGCATATGCATTTGTTGCCGTCTGCCAGTAAGAATTTTGTGTGGGTAGGTTTGATGGCCTACATCCCAGACGAGCTTGTCTTTTGGCGTGTTAAACACGTAGTGCAGGGCAACGGTCAGTTCAACCACGCCCAGTCCTGCACCAAAATGACCGCCTGTCTGGCCGACTGTATAGATCAGAAAGTGGCGTAATTCATCTGCTAGCTGTTCGAGCTGCTCGGGGTCAAGGTTACGTAGCTCTGCTGGTAGCCGAACCTGGTCTAGGAGTGGCGTTTGCGGTGGTGTGAGCGGAATTTGGGTGAAGACAATTGGCATAGGGTCGTTATTTTACACTATGCGAAAGCCCCTCGTCCCAAGGATAGAGGGAATTAGTGAATTCGTTCGACCACAAAATGGGTCAGCTCTGCCAGCGAGTCTGTTCTTTGCCCGAGAGGCTTTAGACACTTGAGGGCTTCTTCATAGAGCGTATTGAGTCGTTCTGTTGCTCCCTGCACTCCGAAGATCGACGTAAATGTACTCTTATTCTGGCGGAGATCTGAACCTTTGGGTTTACCTAGTGTTGCCGTGTTGCCGATTACATCCAGTAAATCGTCCCTCACCTGAAAGGCCAACCCCAGTGCGTAACCAAATGCCTGTAGGTGTTGCTGTTCCTGAGGGTTTGCGTCGGCGATACAGGCACCAGCCATCACGCTGGCGGAAATCAAGTCGCCGGTTTTGCGGTTATGCATTTCAGTGAGAGCCGCTGCGTCTATGCGTTGGTTTTCGCTGGCCATATCTAACATTTGGCCCGCCACCATGCCTCGTGGGCCGACCGCCCGTGTGATGGTCTTGATTAAACTCACCCGCTTTGCATCGGTGAGGTGCTCGTCACTAGCGATGGTTTCGAAGGCAAGGCTTTGTAGTGCGTCACCCGCTAGAATCGCGATCGCATCATTAAATTTGATATGTAGGGTCGGCTTTCCCCGTCGTAGGGCATCATTATCCATGGCGGGTAGATCGTCGTGGATGAGCGAGTAGGTGTGAATCATCTCGATGGCAGACGCCGTCGCCATGGCGTCTTCTTGTGCGCCGCCCAATATATCAGTGGTTAGGAGAACTAGAAGTGGCCGGATTCTCTTGCCGCCTGCCATCAACGCATAATGCATGGCCTCGTTTAGGTCATGCGGTGTCTGTTCGGGACTGAGATAGGTTGGGAGCTGTGACTCGATCCGATCTCGATAGACCGAGAACCCGTCAGTCATCGTCACCCGCCAGGAACTCGGTGATTTCCGCCACACCGTTTTTCTCGAGTAATAGATTGACCTTCTGTTCAGCGTCAGAGAGGGCCTGTTGGCACTCTCTGGTTAGTTTAATACCTTCTTCGAATAGCTTCAGACTTTCGTCGAGACTGAGTTCGCCTGATTCCATCTGCTCAACCAAAGACTCCAGTCGTGCCAGTGAAGATTCGAACGGATAGCTCTTTTTTGCGGCCATAGGTCTAAATCTTTTGAGTGGATAGCGCACGATACTGACGCCGAAACAAAAGGTCAACGCACCGTGCATGGATTGGAAAGCAGACTAGACTTAGCCTGATACAAGGAGATTATTGGTACAAACAATGGATCTAGCGACCGTTATTGGACTTATTGGTGCATTCGCCATCGTCATCTATGCCATGGTGCTAGGCGGTGATGTCTCGCTGTTTTTAAATTTACCCAGTGCCTTAATCGTCCTTGTGGGTTCAACATTTACCGTGTTGATTAAATTTGGCTTAAGCCAATTCATTGGCGCGATGAAAGTCATTGTTAAAGCCTTCAAGTTTAAGCTGGACTCACCCCAGGAACTGATTGGAGAAGTGGTTGAGCTCGCAGACCTGGCCCGCAAAGGCGGCCTGCTAAGTCTTGAAGGCCGAGAAGTGGGCAATAGTTTTTTGGCCGGTGGCATCCAGTTACTGGTCGATGGACACGACCCGGACGTGGTTCGAACGCTGCTCACCAAAGATCAGAAGCAGAGCGAGGATCGCCATTCGTGGGGCGCCAAAATCTTCGAAGCACTTGCTGATGTCGCACCGGCTATGGGCATGATCGGCACCTTGATCGGCCTGGTTGCGATGCTCGCGAATATGAACGACCCCAAGACGATTGGACCTTCAATGGCTGTCGCTCTGTTGACGACACTTTATGGTGCGATGTTGGCAACCATGTTCGCTCGCCCGATGGCTGACAAACTAGAACTGCGCAGTAAAGAAGAGAGCCGAATGAAGAGTTTGGTCATTGACGCATTGTTGGCAATTCAAAGTGGCCAGAACCCCCGTGTGATTGAAGCGATGTTAAAAGCCTACTTGCCGGAATCTCAGCGCGACAACGAGCCAGCTGAAGAAGCGTAAAACATGGAAGAAGTCGAACAAGAGGAGTGTAAACAGAAGATCGCGCCCTGGGTTACGACCTTTGCGGATCTGATGTCATTGTTGATGTGTTTTTTTGTTTTGCTGTTGTCTTTCTCGGAAATGGACGCGCTGAAGTTCAAGCGATTGGCAGGTTCTATGTCCGATGCCTTTGGTGTTCAGAACGTATTGAACGTTAATGATATTCCCAAGGGCACCAGCATCATTGCTGACAACTTTTCACCCGGACGGCCTGACCCGACACCGATTAACGAGATCTGGCAGAAAACACAGAACCTCACGGAGAATAGCCTAGAAATCGCGTGTCTGGATACGGGCAATAGTAATGAAGGTGAGAAAGGTGATGCAGTAAAGCTCGTGATTATTAACCGACTCAAAGAGTTGATTGGTGAAACAGAAGAAGACGCACTGACGATCGCCAGTGCCCTGAGCGAACAAATAGAAGATGGTATGCTGGAGGTTGAAACTGAACGCAGGAAGATCACGATTCGAGTTAAGGAGAAGGGATCTTTTCGATCAGGCTCTGCGACGCTCAATGAGGAGTTTTTACCGACTATTGCAGTGATTAGAAATGTTGTGTCAGGCACACCTGGGATCATTTCAATCGAAGGTCATAGCGATAGCATCCCCATCAAAACGCGGGCCTTTGGCTCTAACTGGGCACTGTCGTCAGCACGTGCAGTATCAGTTGCTCACGGCTTGTTTGAAGGGGGTTATCTAAAGGAGCAGCGCTTCTCCGTTAAAGGATATGCAGAAACTCGGCCTCTAGTCGTCAATGACAATGCCGAAAACCGAGCACAGAATCGACGTGTCGAAATTGTGATTTCCCAGGGTCTCGATAACGAAACAGACGAGCAGTTGAATGCTATCAAGAAAATTGATCCGGGACTGTACAGTGAGATCAAAAGTCAATTTGAAACAGAGTTTCAGTTATCTGAAGATGAAATATTCTAAGGCAGCCGAGCATGGATGAACGACGCCGTTACTTCCGAATAGAAGACGATATTGGGATCCGTTACGAGATTCTTAGCCCTGATGATGTGCCGATTCGGCAAGCTGCGCTGGATCGCGGCGATTTCGAGGGCAACAATAAAATTCAGCTAGCAGAGCGTCAGCTACAATTGCTGATTGACAAATTGCGATCGCAGAATCCTGATTTTGCCGAGGCGATTCACCTGCTCAATACCAAGTTCAATACACTTAAAGATCAGACGCCAGAATTTTCGGCGCTGAGGCCGTTCATCAAGCGAGTAAGCATAAGCGCTTGTGGGGTTAGCTTTGAGTCAGATGAACGAATGCGTGAGGGTGATCAGCTGTATCTTGACCTTACGCTTCTGCCCACTGACCTGCATGTGCATACCCTCGCCGAAGTCATTGGTTGTCGTGAGCATGATGGACAATGGCTACTGAGCGTCGATTTCTTTGGCCTGAGTCGCGAGAATGAAGAGCTTATGGTCCAGCACATTGTTAAGCGTCAGGGTCGTTTACTGGCAAAACAACGCCAAGATTATTAGTCGCGCGTTGCTATCCAGTTTTTAGTCGGGCTATGCTGGCGTCTACTTGAATCAACAGGTCGTCTTTATGTTTCGTATGCTCGTTTGTTTGTCTCTGCTGCTCTCGGCACAACTTGGTTTCGCCGATGCTGAAGCTGATATCAAATACCGTAAAGCTGTAATGAAAGTGGTAGGCGGTCATATGGCTGGCATATCAACAATTTTGCGCAATGGTGTTTACGCGGATGATCTGGCTTTCCACGCTCGCGGTATGGCGAATGTCGCGGCGTTAGTGCCAGGTGTTTTCCCCGCTGGAAGTGGTGAGGGTAAAACGGAAGCATTGCCGGCTATTTGGGAAGATGAAGTGGCATTTAAAGCGGCAGTCGACAAATTCATGACCGCGGCAAATGATATGGGCACGGCGGCTGATACTGGCGATAACGCCGCCATTGCGGGAACGCTCAAGGCGCTTGGTGGCTCATGCAAGGGTTGCCATGATGACTACAAGGCAGACTAGATCTCGTTAACAATCAGATAGGTAATCCCCAACCCAAATAGCAAACAGGCAAACGCTGCTCGGAACTGGTGTTTGCCTGCAGCTATTTCAGCTCCTAGTTGCTTGGTTCCTGTGATCATTGGGGTGATGAGTTTATGCCCTAATGCAAACTCGTGAACGACCACGGCCGTTAGGTGAATGGCTATCAGACCAAGGACTATCCAACGGTTGATCGCATGGATCGAGTTCAACGTGCTGGCAGTATCGCTACTAACAAGGTGGTACAGGGGCCCTTCGACGAAAATGTCATCGGTGGCGAACAAGCCGGTCCCAACTTGCACGGATAGGGCGAGTAGTAATGCGATAACGCTTATCGCACCCAGCGGGTTGTGCCCTGGTGTTGCTTGCGGCGAGTGTATATAGGCTTTAATGGCTTTCGGCCCGCGAACAAACTGACTAAAGCGCGCATAACCAGTGGCGATGAATCCAAAACTGAGCCGAAATATCAGCAACGCTAGCACGCCATATCCCGACAGCATGTGTGTGTCGATGCTATCGAACTCGCCAAACTGTCCCGTATAAAATGAAATGCCGAGCAGAATCACCAGGCTCCAGTGGAAAAGCCTGATGGGTAGTCCCCAGATAAGTTTAGGCGTCATCACTGACCTTGATTCTGTATTCAAGTTCGTAGTGTGCGTCGTCAACCAGATACTGGGGCAGGGTGTCCGGACCACAGCTAGCACCACCTAGACCCCGTTGTTTCACATCTAAACTCAAGAACGTGTTCTTTTCTGGTGCGATATCGTAGGTATGGAACGCAGGTGTTAGCTGCTCGTGGGAATAATGACTGGCGCTCGCTTCGATAGTCGTTGCGGTAATAATGCTGAGTGAATGGTGTTGCCCAATAAGGCTCAGCTCGTTTACATCAGTATGGTTGCCGTGCTCCTGAGGCAGGATATAGGGCACATACTGATCAGACACTGTACTCTCGTGCCACTGCACTACGCCGGCACTTTTGCGGTCACAATAGGTTTCAACCGGGCCGCGTCCAAACCAATCAAATCTTTCAAAACTTCCTGGCAGGATCATACGAATACCGATTCTGGGCAGGTCGGGCAGTGTCTTGTCGATATCGAACTCATGCTTCACCAACAACTCACCGTCAGCAGAAACCCCATATCGACTCAGCATCATGATATTGCCAGTTTTGAATCTGGCGATTGTTCTGCTGACCACCTGTTTCGCTGTGATTTCTAACGGTAGGAATTGGTAAGTGGGTTGATCAAGTCCGGCGTCTTGCCAACGTCCTAGTGCCTTGTTCGTCTGCCCTGTCCAGCCCTTTATGCCATCGTTGTCCGTTGGTGCTCGCCAAATGTTAAGCGTGGGGCCGGTTTGCAGGATCACGCTGCTGCCGTACTTCCATGACGCGATCCCAGCATCGGTAAAACGTACCGTATTGCGTCCGAAGCAAAGCCCGGGAGCGCTGCTTGTTAGCGTATTGCCCAGCGCCTTGGGTTTCTTTTTAGGTAATTTTTTGTGCACGAGAACATGTTGTTCATAGGCAACCAAGTGATCTTTACTCGCCCACTGAGTGTCTGACTTAAGCGTAAATTCAAACAGAATTGACAGGTGGTCACCTGCTTCAATTTTGGTTAGTGCGCGGCTTGCGGAAGCTGGCAGCTCAAATAACTGGTTTTGCTGAGCGGCTGCGTTTAGGCCCGTCACTTTTCCACTCTTGTGTTTGCGGCCATTCAGGATCAATTGCCATCGACCCTCATATTTGCGTAGGTCGGTAAAATAGTCGCGGTTTTCAATGCTAAATCTCTGCCTGGAAAGCTTTGCAACGGTGATGGGTTGAATGATCTTCTTGTATTCCAACAAAGATGAATGAGGGCTGCGATCAGGCCAGCACAAACCGTCGCAGACAAAGTTTAAATCGTGCCGCTCCTCGCCAAAGTCGCCGCCGTAGGCCCAATAGTCGACGCCGTCCCTTTTTTGCTTGATGCCATGATCCAGCCACTCCCAGATAAACCCACCTTGCAGTCCATGATTGGATTCAATTGCCTCCCAATACTCCTTGAGGTTGCCGCAGCTATTGCCCATCGCATGGGCATACTCACACATGATCAAGGGGCGAGAATCGGTGTTGGCCACGGCATAATCAATAATCTGTTGTACAGAGGGATACATGGGACAGACAATATCAGTGCCGTGGTGATTTTCATTCCAGCGGTCAGCGACGGCTTGTTCACAGATAGCACTTTCGTTATGTACGGGTCGCGTCGGGTCGTAACTTTTTACCCAGGCAGCCATCGCTGCATGGTTGGGTCCAAATCCTGTTTCATTACCCATACTCCACATGATAATGCAGGCATGGTTTTTGTCTCGAACGACCATACGGGTTACTCGTGATAAAAATGCGGCGGCCCAAAAGGGGTCAACACCGACCTGTGCATAGTGGTGGTGAGCTTCCAGGTTGCACTCATCCACAACGTACATGCCATATTCGTCACAGAGCTGGTAGAACAACGGGTCATTAGGATAGTGACTGGTACGAATGGCGTTAATGTTGTGCCGTTTCATGGTTTCGATATCGAGGCGCAGCAGAGCTTCGGTCATCACCTTGCCGGTCGTATCGCAGTGATCATGGCGGTTGACACCGCGGATCAGTACGGGTGCATCGTTGATCAGTAGTTCCCGATCAAAAATACGTATATCGCGGAAACCAAGTCTTTGCGAGGTGGCTTCAAGCACGCGGGCTTTTGCCCCTCTCAAGATAATCGTTAGATCATATAGGTGCGGTGTTTCAGCATTCCAGGCTTTAACCTTACCCATGGGTATTTCGAAACGTAATTTGGGTCCTTTGCCTACCACAGGATAAAACGCGACTTTTTCGAGCTGCAGATTTCGAGACTTTGGCCGTTTGATTCCAGGTCCCGTTATAGAAATTTCCACGCTGTGATTCAAGCTGCTGCGGTTGTGGTCGCCGAGCTGAACCTCTACGACCAAATTGCCTTTTTGTGTTCTGGGGTCGAAGGCTGGTTGGGCAAAAATATCACGCAGATACACAGCTTCGGTTGCGTAGAGTTTTACTTCCCTATGAATGCCAGCCTGCCACCACTGGTCCTGATCTTCGATGTAGGAGCTATCACTGAAACGTAGTACCTGAATAGCAAGGCAATTTTCGCCAGCGTGAAGGTACTCTGTCAGATCGAATTCTGTTGGTAAGCGACAGTCTTTTGAGAAACCGACTTCCTTGCCGTTGCAGTAGAGATAGAAACAATTTTCTACGCCACCTAGATAGATCACGACGCGCTTATTTTTCCAACGCACTGGAATGTTAATGGTGCGTCGATAAACGGCTGTCGGGTTTAGGGTAGGCGCGTACGGTAGCTCTGTTTTATAGGGCATCAGGACGTTGGTATAGATCGGTTGATCTTCAGGTACGTCTGAATTCATGGTCCAGAGTGATGGCACCTGTATGGTTTGCCAGTTCTGATCTTTGAGCGCGGGTTGATACCAGGATGAAGGTACATCAGCAGGCAACGGATATCTTTGAAAGCGCCAGGTGCCGTTTAGACTAATGGTGTCAGCGTGGTCGAAGGTGCTGCGTGGCGGCAGTCGACCGTATCCTTGAACCTCTGGGTTCTCCCAATGTTTGTTTGCAGCCAAAACGGCGCCCCTAACGTAAGCAAATGCTAGTTATATCACAGACGGAGCGCCCGGTTGTCTGCAAGCATTGGATGTGAGTCCAGCGGTAAGACGGGCCTTTAAAAGAGGTACCTTGTCGAGTCGCTCTTCAGAGTCTTCGGGTCTTTGCAGCCAGTGATATCATCAATTTCCATCACAACTACTTGTTGCTCTGATGCATCACTTTGTTCGAATATGACAGACACATATTCATTTGTCGGAATGTTTTTCAATGTTCCGCCATAGTCACAAAAACTGCGCAATACGATACTCTCAATCAAAGCCAATCTAGCATCGGCCTTTTCCTTGGCCATCTCGCGTTTGATTTCGCGTGCATCCGCTCGATCCTTTTTCTCTGCTTCGTAAGTCCTGCTTAGTGCCTTCTGGCGCGTCTCAAGTTTGGAAATATCTTGTTCGATTTCTTGAATACTTTCCTCGACTCTCTTTTGCTCATCTTCATCGGCATGGATGAGTTCGATTTCGTTCTCACGGCGTCGGTACTCAAGTTCGCGTCGTTCTCGATTCAGTTCTCTTAGGTTACGACGAGTTTCTGAATCGATACGGAGAAACGAGTCCTCAGCTTCAAGGTTGGAAAGAGAGAGCTCGATTTGACTACCGACCTCACCCATCACGACGCCAACATCGTCCAGGATGTCACCGACCATTTCTTTGATCTCGATACGCCGTATTTCAGTGGGCTCGGATGGTGGAATGACAAACGAGAAGCCCTCTCCGCTGGTGTCTAAATGAAAGCTCTTCCAGCTATTCGCTCGAATCATAAAGACCGCACCCTGATTGGCTAGGTAGCTAGTTTTGATATTAGGGTTGCAATGATCGCAAGATTCATCCGTCTTGAATGCGCCATCGATGATAGTGGACATGACGGTCACATCCTTGCGGATACGCTCGATGTCGGGTGCTGCTTGAGCGTAGCTAGTACTGGCTAAAACGAGCATCAGAATCACATTTTTCATAGGTTATTTCCTTCTACCGAGGCTTGTCTCAAGAGTCGATTTATCTGGTTGATGTTTCGTTTGTCTTCGAGCTGGCTAGCCAGCAACAGGCTGATACTTTCTTTTGTTTGTTGCGCGCGCTGAACCTGCACGTAGTCCCAGGCGGTGAGCAGGGTACTCAGCTCTTCCTTGCGCTCTTCTCGGCTCATTTTCGTGATTGTGCGAAGTAGCAATTGGTTTGCTGCTACTTGTTGATTTGAAAGGTTCGACACCCGCTGATTAAATTTATCGGACTGTCTGAGTTCCAATTCTGTGAGTACCTGGGTGAGCGAATCTTCGGTGACACTAGAGCCTTCGCCAAAACGAATCGACAATCCATCCGCTGTGCTGACCGTCGCTTGTGTGACGACGAGAACTAACACCATGACGGAGGCAACGCTGCTCATCCATTGCAGGTTTGGCAGCCAGGCGACCCCTGAAAAGAAGGCTCTGCGACGATTCCAATGGGACACTGGCTGATCTTCCCAGCGAGAGGCGAGAGCTTGCATTTGCCACAACTGGTTGAGAGTCTCGCTACAGTCATCGCAGTGATTCAAGTGTTGGTCCACTCTCTGTTTTTGCAGCGCGCTGAGTTGCCCCTCTACCAATTCTGGCAACAAGTTTCGGTATTCATTGCAGTCTGAGTTCATATGCTGCTCCTCTAATCCTTCCTTTAACTCTGGTGACAGGTACCAGGCTCGTGAGCCTGGCGCTGCTTCTTTAACTTATTTAATGCGGCGTAGAGCCGCGTCTTGGCCGTATTGCTGGAAATACCCAATTGGCCGCCAATCTCATCGAATGTGAAATTCTGAAAGTACTTCAGTTCCACGACGTGACGTTGTTCAAGCGGTAAGACTGCCATCAGTTCGCTCATGGCGCGATTGGATTGGACGTTGGACAGGTTTACTTCTGGCTCGTACCTCGCACTTTCATCCATCAACACCATATCCTCGGTAGACTGGTGAAACCGCTTCTTACGGAAGTGGTCGACACATCGAAATGATGCAATCCGAAATAGCCACGCGGCAAATACGCCATCGCCGCGATAGTTGCTCAGGTTTTGATACACAGAAATCATCACGTCCTGCATGATATCCATTGCGTCGTCAGCGTTACCACTCATGCGTAATGAGTAGTTATACACGCGCTTTTCGTAGCGCTTCACAAGCATCAGCCAGGCTCGCTCGCTGCCCTCAATGGAGCTCTTTATCAGTTGTTCGTCGGTTTTTCGGCTGAACACTCGTTATCCTAGATAAATTGCGGTTTGGCTCCTCTAATCTACCCCTATTGACGGCCGCAGCCGGGATAAAGTTTGGTTCGCGTGGATATTTTTCCTGGGTTATTCTCATTCGTTGAAGTAGTTATCCCAACCCCACCGATGGAAGAGGTCTTTTATGAACCCGCGTGCAAAGCCAAAGAAAGCTGTGGTGGTTCTCCTTGATAGCCTGAATCGGCATATGTTGGGCTGTTATGGCGGCAAAGAATTTGAAACGCCCAACCTCGACCGTCTCGCCCGGCGATCGTTAAAATTCAACAACCACTACACTGGGTCATTGCCCTGTATGCCAGCCCGGCACGACATTCTGGTCGGTGCCATGGATTTCCTCTGGCGACCCTGGGGTTCAATTGAACTGTGGGAGCGGCCGATTACATACTACCTACGCCGCAATGGAGTCCAGACACAGCTATTTTCTGATCATCCTCATCTCTTTGAGACGGGCGGCGAGAATTACCATACGGATTTTTTTGCCTGGGACTATACCCGTGGGCATGAAGGAGACCCCTGGAAAACACGCGAAGATCCCAGCTGGTTAGGGACGCCTGCGTTGCCCGCCAAAGCCAAGTATCCCGCCAGTAAGGGCAAGCTTGTGTATGACTTATCTCGTACCTGGTTTAAAGAAGAGCTGGATTTTCCGGGTCCTCGAACGATGCAGTCGACGGCTGATTGGCTCCGTACCAACGGCAACGTTCTGGATGAGTTTTTGGTGTTTGTGGATGAATTTGATCCCCATGAGCCCTTTGATACACCGAAACCCTGGGCAAATAAATATGACCCGGATTGGGAGGGAGACCTTCTGATCTGGCCACCCTATGCCATAGACGGTGTCGAAAGTGGTGTCATCGATGCGCGGCAGGGCCAGCATATACGGGCAAATTATGGCTCAAAGCTAAGCATGATCGATCACTGGTTCGGCAAGATTCTCGATCAAATGGATAACAGCAACTTGTGGGACGACACCATGTTTATCCTGTGTACCGATCACGGCCATTATCTCGGTGAGAAGGATATCTGGGGTAAGCCTCGGGTACCGCAATATGAAACACTGGGGCATACACCGCTGATGATCGCTGCGCCCGGTATTGCAGCGGGTGAGATCGACGCACTGACGACGAATGTTGATATCCACGCAACACTCGCAGATTTGTTTGGTCTAGAGATCGAACATCAGACTCATGGAAAGTCGCTGCTACCCCTTATCTATGGTGAGCAAACTTCGGTGCGTGAATATGCGATGGGTGGCATATTTGGCCAGTGGGTCCAGGTTCAAGACGGCCAGAATAAATATGCCCGTGCGCCGGTTGGCGATGGATTTCCTTTATCAATGTGGTCGAACCGTTGGTCTACGATGCCAGTTCCATCCATGCCGGGTCTGCGTTTGCCTGATCCTGACCATCGCGCCTATCTTGATTATATGCCCGGTTCTAACATTCCTGTGATTCGGCAACCCTTTCAGCAGGGCGACCTGTTGCCATTCTGGTCGATGAGTCCGCAGTTGGATGCCCATCATTTATATTCGATCGCAAATGACCCTTTTGAAACCCACAACATGGTGGGTGATCCACTAGAAAAACAGATGCTGGAATTGCTTCATACCGCTCTGACAGATGTAGAGGCGCCCAGGGAACAGTTTGATCGCCTCGGCTTGGGTTAGGTTCATGGGTCACGTGGAGTGCTTAGGTGTATTCAATGAGAACTAATTTGGTCGTTTTGACGTCTTATTGACTAGCGAGTAACGGATATTGCCAACAGCCGTCGTTCGAGTGGAAAAATAATCAATAGAATCAAATAGATAAAAACTGGCGTGAAACCTGCTCCGGTAGCAAAGATATCCTCACATTGATCGACTAAGGGACAAGCATGCTAACCATTCGGGAGCTCTCGAAAACCTACGCCAATGGTGTAAAAGCACTTAACAAAATTAATCTGGAACTAGAACCCGGCATGTTTGGTTTGTTAGGGCCTAATGGTGCTGGTAAGTCATCCTTGATGCGTACGTTGGCAACCCTGCAAGAGCCCGATGAAGGCACAGCGATGCTGGATGAAATCGATATCTTGAAGGACAAGGACGCATTACGGCGGGTGTTGGGTTATCTCCCCCAGGACTTTGGCGTCTACCCCAAACTGTCACCACTGGTGATGCTAGATCATTTTGCGATGCTCAAAGGCGTCGCGAACAAGGCGGAACGCTGTGAACTCGTTGATAGTTTGCTGCAGCAGGTCAATTTGTATGACGTAAGAAAAAAGGCCATCGACACCTTCTCCGGTGGAATGAAGCAACGTTTTGGAATTGCCCAGGCATTGATTGGTAATCCTCGACTTATCATTGTGGATGAGCCAACCGCTGGTCTAGACCCTTCCGAGCGTAACCGTTTTCACAATCTTTTGGCTGAAATTGGAGAGAACATCGTGGTGATCCTCTCCACGCACATCGTTGATGACGTGACAGATCTTTGTGCCAATATGGCGATCATGGGGGCCGGCGAAATTTTAGTAACAGGTAAACCCCGGGAAGTAATCGAGCGGATCAAAGGTAATGTCTGGAGTAAGCAGATTGAGCGCAGCCTTCTCCCAGAGTACCAAAAAAGTCATCGTGTAATCCTGTCTCACTTGCGTGAAGGGCATACTGTGATTCACGTACTGTCAGACGATCAGCCAGAGGGTTTTGATCATCAAGAAGCTAATTTGGAAGACGTTTACTTTGCGACGCTGATTAATCACGGCATCGCCGTTTCTCTTTAACTCTTAGCGAGGAACGTTAGATGTTTTTGAATAATCTCAAGTTCGAGTTGAATTACCACCGTCAGCAGTATGTTTTCTACGTCATGTCAGGCGTCATCTTTTTACTATTTTTTCTGGCCACCACATCGCCCAATGTTTCTATTGGAGGCGGTGCCCCAAACGTCAATCTAAATGCCACTGTCGCCATAATGAATTCGTTGGGCGCAGTATCCTTTATCGCTATCCTAGTATCAGTCGCGTTTACTGCGAACAGCGTGGTGCGTGACTATGAATTCAAAACAATCGAATTTTTCCTTTCTCGCCCTTTATCAAAAGGTGGGTTTATCTATGGTCGTTTTGTCGGCAGCTTCATTTTTGGTGTGTTGGTTTACCTGGCAGGGCTGATGGGCGTTTTGGTGGGTGAGTTGATGCCCTGGCTTGATCCCGAAAGGTTAGGCCCTTTCAGTTTAACGCCTTACTTATATGGAACATTACTGATCGGCATACCCAACCTGTTCATATTTAGTTGTATCTTTTTCGGTGTTGCTGCAGTAACGCGATCGCTTGCTTACACCTATGCGGCGGCGATGGTGCTGTTTATGCTGAACTTCCTGATAGGTTCATTTACCGATAGAGAAACTGTGCAGCTGACCAGTATTCTTGACCCCTTCGGTGCTACTGCTATCCAAGAGATGACCAGGTACTGGACACCCTTCGAGAAAAATCGAGATTTACCACCGCTTGAAGACGCCATACTGATCAATCGATCCCTATGGCTTTTAATTGCCGGCTGCTTTCTTGCGGCCAGCTATCGGTTGTATCCGCTGTCGATCAACCGAAGTCGGAAAATGAAAACAGGAAAAGTTGAAGAAGACCCTCAGCACCGAACTTTCGATCGGATAGTAAAAGTGAATCAGCAATTCGGCCGTACTGCGCAGATTGGTCAGTTTATTTCGCAAACCAAACTAGAGATTCGAAGTATTGTCTTCAGTGTACCGTTCGCCATTGTCATGCTGTTAGGCATGATACAAGTGGTTGCCGCTACAGCAGGCGATTTGGGCAATATCTTTGGCACGTCGGTTTACCCGACCACCAGCAACTTGGTAAACGTCATTAATGGTGTCTTTTCACTGCCTTTACTGGTGGTGATGGTCTATATGTCAGCCGAGATGATGGCTCGTGAGCGAGCCACCGGCAGTCATGAAATTCTGGATGCGATGCCGTTCCCGAATTGGGTCATGATTGCTGCCAAATGGACAGGACTTGCCACTGTCGTGGTTATGATGATGCTGGCCGTCATGTTGGCAGCAATCGGTGTGCAATTATCCAAGGGCTTTTATGACATCAATCTATTCCAGTATTTG